>Ga0325405_1000569_pt1 | contig 36016 bp, 9 predicted proteins | sample PopdelMetagenome_21_FD_205663 | JGI IMG/M metagenome (GOLD analysis project Ga0325405, IMG submission 205663) | Populus deltoides microbial communities from Bellville, Georgia, United States - Xylem-Control-R2 | ecosystem: Host-associated > Plants > Phyllosphere > Stem > Wood/Secondary xylem... | reverse complement strand
AAATGCTAAAAATAGAAAACATGGCAAAACAAAGGGCATTAAAGGAGTTATCAACTCCAAACATGAACCAGCAATCTTTATGCATTAAATCTTTAAATATTAATGTAGCTGTGGAGATAAAATCTGGTTTAATTCATTTACTACCTGTTTCTTTGAATCTTTTTTTTGGCAGACAATGCAATGATTGGTTTTATTATCTTTCATCTGGAATTATTACATGGAATGATCTGAAAAAAAAAAGTTTATAAATCTAATGCCTCAAATCATTAATTTGATAGATTAACCAAAATTTTATTTTTTTTAACGATGTAAAGATAAGCGTTTGCTCCACCAGCAGCAGAACCTGGATCGCTTAACCATTACTTAAAATCTAAAGACAATGTAAATGGTCCTTTTCATAAAAGAAAATGCATAACTACACTAATGGTCCCTTTTTTTTTAGCCCACAATTGATGGGATCAGGCCGCGAAAGCTATATATCTCTCCCTATCTACTGGGCATTTTGGAAAATTTCAGAAACTTTGATAAGGAGTGGGCTTACCTCCAAAAGTTTCCTCATCTCTTCAATGGTTTGAACTTTAAATCAAGAAAGAAAGGACTTTGAATATTATATTAGGCCCATGGTTGAGCCTGAGGAAATCCTGGAGTTGTTTCGTGAGGTTTGTGTTGGTGGTTAAGTGCTTGTCTTGGATGCCAACGGGTGCTAATCATAATTAGAATTTGGCTGAATTAGTTATATCTTGAAGTGTTAAAATATATAAAATAATATTTTTTATTATTATTTTTGAAATTTATTTTTAATATTAGAATATCAAAACAATTCAAAAAAATTAATTTAAAACAAAATAAATTTATTTATTTTTAAGGCATGGTCCATCCATAAAAACAAACGATATCATAACAGGTCATGATTTTCGTAGAGCTGGGCTGATTTAATTTTTATTTTAAATTAATTTTTTTAAGTAAAATGATATTGTTATGGTTTTTTTTAAATAAAAGCATATACTAAATTGATTTATTGGACCTTTTAATCAATCCAATCAACTCATGAACCTGGTTTTAAGTCAAGTTGGAATATATATCTAAGATGCTAATGACCGAGGGAAAAAAAAAAAAAAAACAGTAGCTATGGCTGGTCAAATTGAGGATCTGTATGGTAGATTGATCAGTTCATTTGGGCCGTTCAGTTAGGGTATGGCTATTCCCTTACAGTATTTTCAAAATGAATGCTTAAGGCCCAAAGGTTCTGCAGCTTGATCTTATTTTCAATATCATCATCCCTTACGGTAACTTGTTGAGTATTATGCTGGAATACCTTGAAATCTGGGTGCTTTTATTTAGTGCACTTGGAATGAAGATGATTTTTAAGGTCTTTTAAGATGATTTTGATGTGAAAATAACAAAACCATGTTTTTATCCTAACTGGTATCTTCTTTTTTAGTTTTTTTTCCCGTTAATTTATGCCCTATGCCTTTGTAAGACTGGCCTTATCCGCTTGGCTATCGGCCTTTTTTTGCAGTTAATCAATCAGAAAACTGAACCGAATGTTTTGAGCCTCTCGTCTATCTTTTATCGAACATAGGAATCCTCCACCTCTCTGTATGATCAAAACATTACACACTACTACTGCTCTCTAGCTTTCTTTCTAATTTCAACTATCTCCGACGATGTTTATTAGGATTTATTGAACTAGGAGCTGATAGTAATATATGGAACAAGAATCTGAAGTATATTGTACTATGAACGAGGCAGGTGGGACTTTTAATTGGATAAGAAACCTAGGAACCTCGGTTTTATATGCAGGAACAACTCATAAAACCTAAGCTCAAATGTCGCCCTCATGCATGTACCTGTCTGTGAATCCATATGATCTTTGAGGTGCAAATGGAATTTGTGAATTATGAAAATCTTTGCTAATAGAGATCAGAGCTAGTGATTTTCTATTTAGGGAGCTGGCGAATGACCATAATTTAATATTTTTTTTTGAGAATAAATATGGCCATAATTTAGTGGTCCTAAAGAAACATGTCCCGAAGACCAGTAAAAGAACCCAGGACTAGAACAAGGGAAGCTGATATATCACATGGGAGAGACAGCACTCACATGAAAGTAAATAGGCCTTCATTTTCCTTGCCTCCGCAGTTCATAACAATCTCTGTTGCTTCCTTATTTTCTAGTCATCTTGATCTACCCTACCTATCCACTTTGTCAGAATATTCATCACATTGGCTACAATGTGAAGACAATAAAAACAAAGTGTCGAAAAGTTCATGTGGGCTATTAAATGAGGACCTCCAATGTGTTTGTGAGAATACACAAGATGACTCGGTTCAGAAAAGAAAAGGATAACAGAAAGAATAAACCTCAAGAACACTGCCCGCCTATTGAATTGGTAAAAATTTTGTGTCCAGACAAGTTTTTGTACCAATTTCACCCATAAACAATTGTTATTTTCAATTAGGACCCTTTGTTAGAATTCCTTAATAAAAAAAAAATGACAAAAGGTTCCCTTGCCAAAAAGGATGTGGTTTGGATGAAGCCCATGGTCAAATTTCGAAACTTAGTTAAGAATTCTTAAGACTTTTGAGGGATAAAATTGATATAAAAATTTCTTTAGGGACAATGTTGAGACTATCTATATGGGGTCATTTTCTAGGTTTGCCAGAAACTTGAATACAAGATGACAAACTTGATTACTGGCCAAAATTGCCCTAACGATGCATTATTTAGGTCTTTTCCTGTGTATGGTGGTGCCTTATGCGCTCAAACGTGCCAAACAAATGACCCACAGTATGTTTTCTTTTGTATCCAATCAGAAAAATGGTGTCCGCTCCATGATTGGCATTAATCAGAGACAAGCATGCATCTCGAAAATTCATGCTACAACTTGCGGTTCATTGCATGCCCACAGAAGGACTCAACTGGGGTTTAATTATTAATTTCTATTGAATTATTTACTATATAATCAACGTGGATAAATTAATTATATAGTTTTTGCATCATTTGACTAAGCTTAAATTATTGCTCTGGCGTGGTTTCCCCCTAAAGATTGATATATCATTGATTTAATTTATTTTACGGAGATCTTCAAATCTGTGGATGGGCTCTTGATTTCCAGTTATATCACATGGTTAACGACTCCAATTAATACTTTAGCATTGATTGTGAAAGAAGCCAACTGAAATTCTGAACTCCAATGAAATTGTTGAATTATCAATAATTAATTATTATTTTTTGGGTAAAACAATGATGAGATAAATCTTGCATTTTAAGTCTTGCCATTGTTATCTCAGAAATTAGAAAAAAGAAAAAGACAATGGTACTTTGGTTGACATTAATTGTTGCTGTTCAGGAGAATGGCGAAACAGATTACAGGAAAATTGTCTGAAATCTCACTTATTAAATATTTTAAAAAGGTTTTATTTATAATTTTACACAATGCTAGCTATACTTGGCGGCTCTAAGACAGAATTAGGTAGCTCCATGCTGTTTTTCTTTCTTTATTTGTTTTCTTTCCCGCATTTACTCTCACAACATACTCTACGAACACAAACTGGTTTCCTCCCGCCGCCGCCGCCGTCGTCGTCCAGCGAGCAACTTGCTCACTATATCATATATCGGTGTAAAATTGCTCCAATCATCGTGGTGGCTCTTGGGTAATTGACGTCCTATCTCTTTAATTATATAGCAAAGAAATATTTTTAATCAACAAACACACATGCACTTGTGAAGACAAGGACACGAGAGATTTACTATGATGAGTGAGACGTTTGTATTTCTTTTAACTTATGCTATTTTCATTCTTCAAAGAAATTAATTAAAATAGTTTTAAAAATTTTAACAAGCATATTCTTGTTCTTATTTATTTTTATCATAAGATGTTTACGAATTAAATGGCTGAAAATCGAAAACAATTCTTCATAACTAAAGCACTCACCAAAAATTGCAGATTCCACCTCGATTCTTGGGAGGCCTTGTCCTGGATCCGAACATGTTACACTGGAGAAAGAATAATGGCGGATTACATAATTAATGTATTTCCTTCACTAATTCCAACATGAAACGATGACATAGAAAGAATAAATAACAGTGGTGATTTTTCTTTTTCGTCCAATAATATCGTCTTCATCATCTCTCTGTGAAGATGACTTGTGTGCTGACCAAGATGGTTCTGAGGCATCACATTATCACATAAATAACAGAAGGTCCAGAACAATTTTGGAGGCTTCTCAAGGGAGGAAAAAAAAAGAAAAAGAAAGAAGAAACTTTTGGAAATTGATAATGAACTTGCGTTGATTTGTGCATGATGTTAAGTAAAAAGTAGAAGAAAAGAAAAAACAAAGATTATTATAACCTTCTTTTAATAAAATCATGCATCAGATAAATGATAAATAATATGATTGTTAATGTAAAAAAAAAAAAAAAAGGGTTTTCATTTCTTAGATTTCCTAAAGTTGTGGGTGGGATAAGAGTTTAAAAGGTATAACAGAGTAATATAAAATTATTGTTGATGTTTTGTTAGTAACTTAACCCTTTAGATTCAATTAATTATTTAATTATTACAGAGTTAATAATTAAGTGGTTAGAAATTCAAAATTCATCATATATATTCTTTGATAAACTTAAACATAAGATAATAATTAGTCTATATAAATTTTTTTTATATTAAATATTTTAAATCTCGTTGAACCTAAAAAAGTCATGAATCTTAAATGAAAAGATTAAATTTAAAGGAACATCTATAATAAAGTTCAAATTAAAGCACTTAATTGGTTTTGGAACCAATTACTCAATTGAATTGTGTGATGATGATTATGCCCCTCTATTCAAAAAATTTAACACTAGTTCCCAATGGCGTTAAAGTTTTTTTACATGGCTCAATAATTATTATCAAATTAACCGGATACAAATAAGTTTTTTTTCATTTTAATTACACAGTGAAACAACTAAAATATCATTAAAAGTAAATAACTTAAAACTAGTCTTAAGGGAAATTTTTGTATTTCTAACAATGGTTTTTTGGTTATTATAATGTTAGCTGAGATGAAATTTGTATTTGACCAAATATAAAAACAATAAATAATTAAAACGCACAACAAAAACGACTAGAATGTCTTTAAAAGTAAATATTTTAAAATTGAAGTTAATGGGCTTTTTCATCTTTACCTTGAAAGTAATTTGATATTTGACTAAATATAAAAACTAAAAATAAAAACAAAAGGGTGGGGAGTGCGAACACACTCTCAAGTACAAGGGAGGTGCATGCGCCTTTTAGGCAGCATCTTGCGTCGAAAAAAGCCCTTACGTTGTGTCATTGAAAGTGTCAACGTATCCTCTTTCATTTGGAATGGCATGTGTTGGCTTCGGTTGTCCGGTTTGTCAGCAATGAATATTTATTTTGTTTTTTTCTCTCTCTTATCTCTCAAAAATTACAGTTTAACTTTTTTTGTTGTTGGTATTTTAACTTCAGTCTCTATTTTTTAAATATTTAAATTTGTTCTTGATCCTTTTATAGAAGTTTTATTTATTTTCAATTTCATCCTTCCATCTCAATTTGTTATATTTTTTTTCAATTTGATCCTCATTTTTTTTATTTCTAATTTTTTTTCTTAGGCATTTTGTCAATGTTGTATTCATTTTTAATTTCATCCTTCAATCAAAATTGATAGTATTATGTTTTCCAATTTGATCTTCATTGTTTTGATTTATAATTTTTTTATTGGTCCTTTTGTACAAGTTATTATTTTTTTCAATTTTACCCTTCAAATTTTTGTTTTTTTTATTTTTTATATCAATTTAGATCCTCATTTTTTTATTTTTTTGGGTTCTTTTGCTAAATTGATTTTTCTTTTCAATTTCACCCTTGAATCAAATATAAAATTTATTTTGTATTTCAATTTTGATCATCATTTTTTTAATTGCTTTTTTTTTCTTTTGTATAATTGAAATTTTTTTATTCAATTTCATCATTCAATATTTGATTGATTGAGAATTGAATTTCATGAGTTTTTTTTAGATAGGGTGCTTTGGGTTTAACGACCTGAGTCATGAGTTTAAAAAGTTAATACAAGTTTTTTTAAAAAAAAATCTTTATAATTCTCTTTTTTTTATTAGGTTATTCCAATCTTATTATCTGAGCCGCGAGTTTGGTGGGATATCTCAGGTTGGCTCGGCTCTAATTACTAGGGTTATAGATTTATCATGCTAACTCGGGTTTATTAAGACTGGTTTTTTATGTTTTTTTACCTCATTTTTTTCTTTCATATTTAATGGGTTGTAAGACAAACATCGTTTGTCATATTTTGAAAAAAAAAAATTTCCTAGGTTTTCCTAATCATTTTTCTTTTAGATTTGATCCATCTATTGTTATTTTTTATTTTTTCATCTAATTAAAATAAAAAACCATTTTATTAGACCCAGTCGGATGTATAACCCGGGTCGCACATTTAAAAAGAAAAAAATATGTTTGGAACACTTAACATCATTTTTGCAACAAAAAAAATATTTCAGCCTCATGGAAAAGTATGAACACCGAAGCTAGTAACATTTCTAAATAAATAATAATGTTTTTGAAGTTTTTCCTTTAATTATAAAATTACGAAGCATATGGATGATATTTATAAAACCAAGAATTAAATATGGACCGTGATCGCGCGTGTGTGTATATCATTGCTATAAGAAATTGTCCCAAAGTTAAAATTTAAATATGCACATTTTCGTGGAGAATGTTATAAAAATCAATCCAGAGTTATAATGTATGATTTTATTGAAAGAACGTCAAAATTTAAATATGCACATTTTCGTGGAGAATTTAAAGTGTGCTTTCTTTACTTCAACCATTGGTGTGACTTAGAGAAGGTATTTAATGTGATTTAGAGATTTTTTCTTTGGTTAGACTTCAAAATAGCCCCAAATGATAATCATATTCACATGGTATTAAAACATTGCCTAAATCTCAATTTAGTCCCTATTATAAAATATCAATAGAGTGTTCTGTCTAATTTTTTTAAAAAATAACAATAATAAATATTGAATATTTTCTTATGAAAAAAATTGGAATTATTTTAAGAGACTCCTATGACAAGAATCATTTTAAAAACATTTAAGGTTATAATGATTAAATTGAGATAATAGTAATTGCTCTCGAGTCAAGCAAAAACCCTTGAATAATTGGGGGACTTTTTGGGGTTTGTGCCCTTTTTTTAGTGGAATTACAGGTTTAAATTGAGATAATAGTAATTGATCTTTAGAAATGTTTTATTATTATTATTATTATTATTATTATTATTATTATTATTTCTACTAGTTTTCTTTCTAAGAAAACACTAGTTTTATCACCCACTCTACACTGAGTAAAATTTTTAGTTAATTTCAAATTGAATATATTAATAGTGTAGATGTATTTTAAAATATCATGATTTTTTAAAATTTAAAAACACAAACATGTTTCCGCAAACATGTCGTTTACATTGCGAGTAAGATTTCAAACTAATTTTTAACATGGTAGAGAAATGTATCGATGTTACAGATATGTTTTAATGGGCTAGACCCGGCCCGAGCCTGCATGGTAACTAACCCAACCCAGTGACCATGAAATTAATTATTATGGCCATTGCATATAGAATGCAGTGGTAGGGGGGTTAAAGGAGAAAAAAAAGGGAAAACTTGTCTCGTCAAAGAAGGAGAAAGGCTGGAGGCTTTCTTAGTGTTGTATAGAAGACTAAAGTGTAGGTGGTGGCCGGGAAAGAGGAAGAAAAACTAGGTAGAAAGATGGTATTTTCTCAACTTTGGCTTCTAATGTTTCCTCCCTCAAGGAATGGAATCCACCTCCATTAATAAGGGTTAGAAGAAAGACATGTTGTCTTTTATGGTATCAAATCTTGGCTTTTGATTCAAACTGAAAAGATCTCAACCATTGGTTTAAAGTTGTCATCATGACCTGAAAAAGTTGTTACATAAAGGTTGGTTGGGTTGGCCACTTTAGGGCGGCGTCGAGGTCGTCGTGGTGTCAATTGGCCAGAAAGAACCATACTAGGGTGTATTCAGATGTTAGACTGTCGTTTACGTGCAAGTTTTGTCAAATTTAATGGAGATATGAAGCATTAAATATCTTGAAAAGGAAGTCACCCAAGCAACTTTTTCAAGCTTAATTGAAGAAGAAGATGAATAATAACTAAATGATAAATCATCTAATCTGTCGCTTTTTTTTTACTATTCGGTCAAAACACGTCATTTCATTTAAATGAAATAGTGTCATTTTGGATTATAGGGTTTTAATTTAAGGGTTTGGCCAAAGTTCAATATGGTCATCTGTCTTTTAATTCCTTTCAATTACATCCTTATTTGACCTTAAAATTCAAACTTTATGCATTTTTTCCCTTATCGAACGTCAATGTCAACCCTAAATTTTAGCACCTTTTTTTCATTTTAGTCATTGGTCTTGGATTTATGCAATTTGACCTTTAATTGACCATTAAACTTTTAATTTTCTTCAATTTCACCCTTGATTTCAATCAATTGAGTCCCTGTAGTTCAACACCTTTTACAAAATGATCCTTGACTATGAATTTATTCAATTTTACCTTTAATTTACCCCAAACCTTTGATTTTCTTGTAATTTTACCCATAATTTAAACCAATTAACTTGGTAAAAATTAAATTTGATCTCTTAAAATTTTAACTTTCTCAATTAAGCTCAAATTGGGCTTCCAAATTTAATTTTTCACCAATTAAAATTAATTTGACCCATTTAAAATATAATTAAGTCGTTGCACCTAATTAAATCCTTTAATTGGATCCAAATAATTCTTAAACATAATTCAAATTCTCAATTTGGCTCATGATTTAATTAAATTGGCCTGCTAAAAATCTAATTATGTTCATGGGTAATTTTTATGCAGATTTGTCCAATAATAATTTAATTTAACCTTGAATATGCATTATTTCTTTAGTTTTGGATAAAATAGAATACAATTAGTCTTCCGATTCCATCCAAAATTGCAGCTTAATTTTTCTCTTGCTTTTGCAAAAATACTAGTCTTTTGCTATTATTATTTTGAAAAAAAAGATGAATTTGAGGAATAATCCAAAAATAGGTTATAACAACTATGATGGCTAAAACTCGGGGGTGGAGGGTTTAAATAAACCATCTTCTTATTCTAAAATGACTCAAAAATATATGAAAATCAACTGAATTTAACAGATCTAAACAAACTCAAATATGCTTTTTCAATATATATATATATATATATAACACTATCATTATTGAATTTCTGTTAAGAAACTCATATTTTCTTTTTCTAGAGGGGGGTAGGCAGCTTAAAAATCTATTTTCACAATAAAAACCTCTAAAAACCATCTTATCCTAAAAAAAACCCTTTAACACAAAGATCAACACTTTATATTGCCAAAATATGATCAATGACAACTTTCTTTTTACTTTGTTGTTTTTATTGACTTTCTTTATTTTCTTTAAAACTTATGGATTGGAAAATAAATAAATTAAACTTTTAATCCAAATAAAAAGTCTAAAAACTTTGAGATTGAAAACGTATTTTTTATGTTTTATATTGTGGTACTCTCACTTTTAATTTTATATTTTTTTTACAATTTATAATTTTATCTTATAGAATTAGATAATAAAATGATTAAATTAAAAAAAAACATATGAGGATAAAAAAGAGAGAGAAAGGTGCCTCACTATTCATATAAATATATAAATAGTGAAGCATCTAGGAAAATACCCCCATTTTATATTATGTCCCATATCATCGTTTTTTCTTTTTATCTTATTTTTGTTTGTAATGATTTTTTTTCTCTCTTATAAAAATATATCTACAAATATACTTATTACAGTCAACCAAAAACATGATGTTTTTAATATGTTTGAAGTTCACTGTTCTTACATATCGAAAACTGAAGCTCAAAAACATTGCTCTTGATGGGATTGGTTTCTTCTCAGTTTTTTTTTCCTTCTCTTGCCGGGGTGAGGCATTTTTTTTTTCTTTTATTATGTAAGAGTATCATTGAATTACAAGTATATTAATATATTATTTTGAGAATTCCCTTTAGAAAATTGACCCAACATCTAGCCACCGCTCTATCTCCATTAATAAGAGTGTCAAGGACCCCAAGTCATGCCGGATGGTAAAGAGCCTCTGCGAGCCAAATAATACAGGTTGCTGATTAGAAAGCGAAAACTACAAGACATAAATGCACATGGGAAGGAAACAATGCTCACATGAAAGGAACATGGGCGTTTCTCTCCCTTGCATCCTCGATGCATTACAACCCTTTCTCTGAGGGACAATGCTTACTCTATGCCAGGTCTGGATTTGAGGGCCAATTCGATTTGACGAAGACATGCAACTGAGAAACAAATTAATCATTTTACCTTGGGAATGAAAAATTGGGATTCAGCTTAAGAGGATGATAATTGGTAGGTCTCTCCAAAAGAAGGGATGCCTTTATGCCTGAAAAGTGTCAAATAGGTGACCCATGATTGGGATTTGTGGGTATTGCACGTCCACCAAACACGACACAACTGGGTCTCAAAAGTCACTCTTAATGTGATTGCCCTTAACATAGATTATTGAAACTTCTTAATTTTTCAGTTTCTTGCCTTATTATATTATATATTTCATAGGGATTCTCAAAACTTAATAAATTTATTAAGAAGACTTTATAAGGAAGAAAGGAAAAGAAACTGAGATGAGGAAGGAAAATGCTGCAAAGTAACAATTTATCATATAGAAAAGGAGGGAATGGAGAAAGGGAGAAAATGAATGAATGGGTGAAAATAAAAAATTTAAATCCAATTTTATTCCATTCACCAAAATTCACGTAAATGCGGCTGGAAATATGCAATATATATATATATATATATGGAAATCATTATGGAAATTCCTTTTGGTTTCTTTTTGCTAGAGCCGTTGTAAAAGCTATTGAACTCTCCACCCCTAATTGTCTCTTGCATCATAAGCATATTATTATTGAATATGATTCTGCCAATCTCATTAGCAGGATGAATAACCCTCGTAACAGACCTTGGTTGCACCATAAGCTCTTCTCCTCATTCAAGAGATTGGTTTCACGTTTTGGTTCAATTACTTTCACCCACTCTTATCATGAGAGTAATCACATGGCAGATCACCTGGCTAAACAGGGAATGCGCAGAACAAGTGAATTTGTTGCTTGGATCTGAATCAACCAGATGATTTGTGGGTCTTCTTTTGTTTTAGTTCTGCTTATGGCTCTTGGTGGAGATGGTCTGTAATTTAGTAGGTTTGCTTGTTTTGCATTCTATAGAGGCAATGACTGGTTTAGCAGGTGCTTGGTCTAAAGACCTCTCTCGTTCTTTTAAAATAGTCGGAGATAGTCTGATTGTTTAGTTTTGGCAGCTCTGTTTCTGTGTGGAGGCATTTCAGGGCTGTTGCTCTGTTTTTTCTTGTGGTTTGTTGGCCTATTCTTCTTCGCCCTGTTCTTTTTTTTATATCTGCGTGCCTTTGCAGATGTGCATCTCCTTATTCCCGCCATAATTTGGCGTTTTTTTACTACATTCCTCTAGCTATCAAGAAAAAAAATGTCACTGTAAATCGTAGGACAAACCTCAAAAAAAAGTCGAGGTGATTTTAATTAGGTGCTCGATAAAGTCATGTGATTTCTCATCTTGATTAGATTGCCAACTTGTCAATGAATTTTCAAATACATTATGATAGTTTAAGTTAATAAAATGGTTAAATATTCATATAAAAATCATGTGATTTTTTTTATTCTATTTATTTTTGTATTTCAAAAGCGTTTTTAAAAAATTTTAAATTTTATTTTATTTTTTTCTTTGTTTTAAATTATTTTTTTAGTGTTTTTAAATCGTTTTAATGCGTTGATATTAAAATTAATTTTTAAAAAATAAAAAAAAATTATTTTGATATTTTTATAAATAAAAAACACTTTAAAAGATAATCATAACCATACTTCAAAACATGAAATAATAACACATGAATTTACTAAAATCACTCATATTACCTTAAAGAATCGACTATGAGAAGAAACATAAGAGCTTTGTATTTTTATTTTTTCTATATATATTTTGGTGCATGAGTTTCATGTTATTCAAAGAAACATAAGATATTAAAGAATTTATTTGTTTTTTTTTTTTTTATGAGAAAGGAAAAATCATGTGAGATTCGTGTGACTATTTAACAGTTTTGTCGACTAAAAACAATAGAAGAATATAATAAAGAATTTTTCGATCCTAATTAAGATGAAAAATCGATTAGCGTTTTATTGAGACTAACTTCAAAGGTTGGAGACTTTTACGAGGTTTTTCCTGAATTATATATTTAAGAACATTGTTTCAATATCATTTTTAATAATGTCTCTATAAATTAATTTATTGTGGTGTTTCTCCTCTCTTTTTTTTCTTTGCTAAAATATAATTGTGTTTTTTTTTATTTGTTTTTTTATCCAATTTAATCATTATTTTTTATTACTATTTATTTTGTTTTTTTTATTGATTTTTTTTCAATTTTATCTTTCATCATTTGGTTTCATTTAATTTTTACATTAAATTTAGTTTTTATTTTTATAAAATAAATTTTATTTTCAATTTAATCCCTCAACATTTAATTTCAAATTATTTTTATAATAGATTTAGTACCCATTCTTTTTATTTTTATTTCTTTTATTTTGGATCTTTTTTATTTTTTTTTTTTTTAATTTCATCTCTCAATATTTTATTGATTTAGAATTTTATTGTATTATTTTTTAGGGTTTGCAGATTGGTGACGGGCTCATGACCAGAGTCACGGATTTTGAAGGTTAACAAAGATTGATTTTGATTTTTTTTTAGCTTTTTTTAAATTGATTTTTTTTCATTTTCAACTTCAACATTTGATTTTTTAAAAATTAATCTTCGTACTTTTATTTTTCACTTTTTTTTCTATAGGTTATCCTAATCTTGTGCTTAGGGTCATAGGGTTTGTAGGTTGAGTTGGGTTTTTTAATTAATTTTTTTATATTTTACATTTTAATATTAGATTGTTTGATAATTAAGTTTATTTTTAACAAGCTTTATAATTTTTTTTTTATATTGTCAGATTTTTTTTATCAATGCATTTATTATCATTGTAATTTTTATTTATATTATTTAAATTAACTAAGTTTATTAAATCCAATTGAGTTCATATCCAAAGTCTTATATATTTTTTTTATTAAAAAAAATATTAATGTTATCTTAGCATCTTTCTTCTAAGTTGAAAAGCAATACAGGGTGGCACGTACGTGTCATGGCTTCTTATTTAATTGTAGGGAGGCCTCGCATCCAAGTCATCTTTATAGCTTCTGTATTAAAATAGAGAAATGGAAGCAATTAATAACAGAAACAGGACAAACACTCCTTCCTGTCTTTCTATTACACAAATTGATGTCTCGGTTGGAGACACAAGATTTACGATTGTGTTTCCTCTCAGAAAATAGTTTTTTAGTTTCTACCTTTAGTTCTCCTATTTATTCTAAGAATATTTTTCTATGAAGAAATAAAAAAAAAATATGTTCATTAATATATATATATATATATTTAGTTAGATATATGATTGTATAAAAAATATTCTTTATATTCCACCATATGAATTCATATGAAGAACATGCATGTATTACCAAAAGCAAAATATAATTTATTTAATAAATAAATTTACATAAAAATTTAAAGGAAGAAGTTTTTTTTATTAAATAAATAAACTTTTAAGTTGAAGTATGTTCATTAATAAGTATCATAGAAAAATTAATTGCAAAATCGAGATTATATACACTGCATATATATTAAAATGATCTATAATTTATCTCTCCCATGTTTGGAAAAGATATTATTCTTCATTAATTATGTGAAGATATATAGTTAATTAAAACTCTTAATTCATCCATGAAAAAGAATTATAAAGCATGCATTAATTACGTTAATTAAAAGTTTTGAATTCATTGGAGGGGTAAATATTCTCCTTCCTAATTTGTGTTTTTTTTTTTTAATTGTGATTATTTTTGGAGGGTGGTTGGCTCCCAAAACCTCTTTTCCTCCTTTAGTCGTTTCTATCAATCATTTTACCGATCGCAATTATCTTCAAATCCAACCTCCCTAGCTAATCCACATGATTAAGACTTCCAATTTAAGTTCTTTTATTTGCCTTTCGTCCCTTTCAAAGAAGCTTTGGTGGTTCAACTCCTCATTATCACAACCTCAACAAACTGTTTTTTTTCTTGCATAATTTATTTACAAATAGTCAGAATACCTTCAGCGACTAAGTCCTGATCATACTTAATTAATTACCAATATATAATAATAATAATAATAATAATAATAATAGATAGGTTAATTACTGATATAAAATATATATATTTGCTTTCATTAACTGATTAATTAATTAAGTTATATGATAACCGGCCGGTCGTGGAGGGAGTGCCTTTGAGTTTCTTACGTCTCTCCAATGTCTCCAGTTAAATATAGCTGGATTTCGAAATCAATTATGTAGCTGAAAATATTATTATTATTATTATTATTATTATTATTAGACGTGACGTTTATAGGTGGCATTAAGAATCACTTACGTTTACTTTTCTTGCTAATTAAGCAACTTGGCATTATTAATTAGACGATCGAGATTTATCTAATTCACAATGAAGGGATTAGAGAAAATCTATATGCCCAATAATAGAAAATTAAAATTATTGTCATGACTCCAATACATTGGCTAGCTAGAACATGAAGATGGGGAAGAACAGCCGCGCGTGTAACAAAAAGGACTCACCTACCGCCATCTAATAAAAGGCCTTTAATCAACAAGTAGTTAAGCTTGAGTTGTTAGCAAACATATACATATAATACATTTCCTCCCAATAATTCACCTAATTAAACAACTAAGCCATGAATATAATTAGAGTTGTTAAGGAATGATCATAGTGCCAAGTTCCTCATTTGACATCCATATATATATATATATATATATATATATATATAGGACATTAAAATAAAGTCATCGAGATGATGATTTTTTCTAACGTTGTAATTTACCTATGTTTTAACGTTCTAGAACTCATTTTTCTCTACTTGTAAGTTTTTTATACTACTAATTAATATGTAAATTATATATAAACCCCGAAAAAGAAAAACTCAAATTATTTCTTTTGCAGGGATACCTATACATCTAGCAAATTTTATAGATGAAAAATTAAATAATTTCTTAAAATCAAACTAACCAAAATAAACATAACCTACAAGACAAAAAAAAAAAAAAAAGCTAAAAACTAACACCTCATTATCCATTTACTAATAGAACATCACATCGTTATTTCTGTCGATATTCACCAATAAAAAAAATTTACGATATCTCCAACACTACGAGCAAAGATATGCGGGTCAATTGTAGTGTCTCGACTATTGAAATCTTACAATTTAGATTGAGCCACTAATCAATGATCATCCAAAAAATTATACGAAAATAGATTAAAGCTGAGATAACCAAACTGAGGGATAATCTTTTAAAGTTATATTTACTTTATATTAGTAGAAGATCCAATTTTTTACTGATTATCTATGACGTGGAATTACAACAAAATTAAGTTGTAAAGATGATAATATAAGAAAATACACATAATTAAAATATATTATTTTTTTATTTGTTTCAATTTCCTGATATAAAAACAAATTTTGATGATTTTGATGTTCAACTACCGAGAGAACAACATGCAATGAACGAACTTGTACCTGGCTACGTGTGTTTATATGAGTGGTGGAGTAATTATATAGTACTTTAAATAGAAAATAGTCGTTAATTCAGAAATTAAAGTTGACAGGCTAACTAACGAAACCATGATTAAATCATGAGGTAAAAAAGGGTAAACATATTTCATCCCCTTAGATTAAATCATATTTCATTTCAGTCCTTTCTGAATTAAGGAACAAATAGCCAAGTAAATTTAAAAAATCAAAAGTCTTCGGGTAAAGTGCATAAAAACAAAAATAATATGATGAAATGTTTGATATGGCAAAAAGATGGTTTCAAAGTGGGTTGTTTTGAGGTATAATCAATTTATATTTTTTTATTTTATAAATTATAAATATGAGATATTTATATTTTATTAATCAGATTTTAAATGTCTATATAATTATTCTTATCTTATGCTGGAAGTACTATGCTAATTAAGAGATTTTAAAATATTACCGACCGTAAAATAATTTAATCCCAAAAAATAAAGCAGAAAAAACCCGTGATGTTCACCCTTCAACAGCCTTTTGCATGCATGCATTGATGAAGCATCACCTCACCCTGACGTCCATAAACAAACCATATTTTATTTTTAACTATTTGTATAATCAATCATGTAAATATATGAGATGTAAGGTGACGATAGCGATGATTATATAATTTAATATAATTTAATTTGCTAATAAATTAGAGAGCAAAATCTTCTTTTCCCTTTAGACGCTAAGAACTAAATAATAAGACGTGCAGGGCATGTGGAATTGTTTACTTAATTATACATTTTCATGTTGGATGCCTTTTTTAAATTTCTTGTCTTTACGTTTTAAAGAGTTTTTTTTTTAAAATTAAATTTTTTTATCTTTTACTTTGCTTCAAATTAATATTTTTTTTATATTTTCAGATCATTTTAATGTGCTAGTATGAAAAATAATTTTTAAAAAATAAAAAAAATTATTTTGATGTATTTTCAAATAAAAAACACTTTGAAAAACAATCGCAACCATACTCTCAAACGGGCGTAAGTTTAAAACATTTTCGAATCATTGTTGTTCTTGTTTGTGTGTGTTTTTTTTCCTTACTTCAATCAACAAGTTTAAAGCTTATGCAAGTTTTTTTAATTAATTAAATTATCTGTTTTCTTTTACGAATAAGATGAAAATAAAAACTTCAAAGTCATCCACACCAATATCTCAAGTAATTAACAACCACAGACAAATAATACAAAATTAGGGTTTGGCTATAATCAATTCTCCATATATCCTTATTGTCAACTTGTGTTTAGTGGCTCTTTTCCACATGTTGATGATAACATTCAAACTAACACTCAAGACTAAGTCCTCAGAAGAACCAAAAGAATCGCCCTCAATACAATTATATACATCTTTCACGGGTATTTTTCACTTATAATATCATATTGAACCGTTCTTTTATCAAGAAGAAAAATCCAAGGAAATGCCAATATATCAGCAAGCAAACGTCTGATAATGTACAAGCGCAAGAGAAGTTTCTTAAGGAGGAAGCTCCCAATGCCATCATTATCAGGTGACATTATTTCTTTAATGGAAGATGTTAGAGAGGCAGTCACTCTCTTCTTCTTCTTCTTCTTATTATTATTATTATTATTTTGCTTTATGCATAATTATCAGTTGGCTCATTGTGTGTGGTTGAGGAATACTTGACTTCATAAGCCAACCCACCATTGATTGATGATTAGTTGACAAGCACAGATCACTCAGGGCAGATATTACGAGAATCCAGAAAGAAGAAGCACTATTGGGTCCACAGCAGCCATGATTGTAAGGAAGTAGACTTTCTTGGAAGAATGACAGGCGATGAATGATGGGAATTTAATTATATATAGCTAGGTCTAATTATTCAATCATAAAGGACTAAGTTGTAGCTAAATTTAAAACCCAAGGACTAAATAAATAATATTTCACAATTGACTTGTCATATCTTAGGATTTTAATTTATTATGATGGACATATAATTGCCCATATCTTTCCCATGTGCATGCCATAGTTGAGATTTTAAGATAAATGTTAATTAGATCACGTAAGTGCCAAGACAACAACGACTAATCACAAGGTTTATCCTTGCTTCTTATCACTATATATAGTGACCTGTCATTACCATAATGCACCCATGGAAAGGAGAGTGCAAGTGGAAGAGGGTGATGGTCCTAATGCTTAATCTATGTGTTCTAAGTGATTATTGGACGAAGTTTGGAGGTTTGGTAATGATTGTTTTTTGAAGTATGTTTTTGCTTGAAATACATTAAAATAATATATTTTTTATTTTTTAAAAATTATTTTTAACATCAGCATATCAAAACGATAAAAAAATATAAAAAACAAATAATCTTAAATAAAAACAAAAACAAATTTAAATTTTTAAGAAACACAGTTAGGTAGAAAATAGAGAGTTTATACTCACATACAGCATTCTCAAACACTACATAAGGCTTTCGTTATAAGATATAACAAGTTAAAATTTACTTTTTGACAAATTATAAAGAATACAATTTTATTACTATATGTATTCATTAAAAATACTTTTCCAACTACACAATCAAGTAATCAAAATAAACATGATATATGTCATTAGTTGACTAATGAACTCCACTAACCACACTAACTAAAATCCAACAATTAATCTAATGGAGAAGGATACAAAACTATGGTTAACATATATATATATATATATATATATATATATATATATATATATATATATATATATATATATCCTTCAGCATTCATCTTCGTTTTCTTTTTATTACTATTTATTTTATTTGAAATAATTTATAAAATTAGATTTTATTTATTTATTTCTTCCTCCTTCAATTTTTTTCACCTATCAAGATTTGATCTTTATTTTTTTATTGCTATTTGTTTTATTTGAGATAACTTTTAAAATTGAATTTTGTTTTCATGATTTCATCCTCCTTCAGTTTTTTTTCCTATTAATTTGATCTTTGTTCTTTTGATTGTTATTTTTTTACTCTAGCAAATTTTATTAATTAATATTTTTTTTATTTCATCATTCAATATTAAATTAGTTGAGAATTGAGCTCATTGATTGAATTTAGGTCTAAGATTTCATGGTTTGCTCGGGTTTACTTGGTTTCCCCTCTTCTTCTTCTTTTTTTTTCCGATTTTATCCTTCAATATTTATTTAATTAGAGATTAGGTCCCATAATTTTTTATTATTTGCTTTCAATAATATTTTTCATTGATTTTGAAAAAAACTCGGGTTATCTCGAGTCTTTTTATTTATTAATCTTTGTTGAATTTAGCTTTTTAAAAAAATATTTTTGAATTAAATTAAATCAATTGATTAAATATAAGCATGAAAAGCTCACTTCATAATATCTTGTTTGGTTTGCTTTTAGTCGTTACTATTACGATGTGTGTTTCGATGTCATCGTGCAACTTTTTATAATGGTGTTAGAACCATGTCGGCGAGCTTTATATGGAGGTGAGGCGGTGTCCACGACGGAGCGACAATAAGTCACTAACATGTTTTTCTCTCTTCTTCTCCTGAGTATGATATTGATAACTTATTTTTTATAATTAATTATAGCTAGAAAATTTAATTTTATTTATTGTAGTTTTTTTAATCATATTATTAAATTAACTAGATTTATTTAACCCAGTGAAGTTAATAATTTGAGTCTTAATTTTTAATTTTTATTTTTTAAACAATGTCATCACTAGAACCTTTTTTTCAAGTTAAAAATATTAATATAACACATAACATATCGCGAGACACACATTAAAAAGACTAAGGGGTGTTTAGGAGTAAGGGTGCGTTTGTTTCTCTGAAAGTAGTTTTTGAGAAATCTCTTTCTAAATTTCCCCGTGTTTGTTTGCCATTAGAAAAGTTGGTCAACGGAAAACACTTTCTGATCAACAGAAAACACTTTCCAGTCAAAGAAAAATTTGGCTTGGTTTCCAGGAAAGTGTTTTCCTTTTATTTTGGGCAGAAAACACTTTTCGGAAGTTGTGAAGAATTTAGAAATGTCATATTATTTGTTGATTATATCAAATTTTATCATCAAACTTTTGATTGCTATATATATTTTGTTTTGAATATTTGTTTTTCAATTTCATCCCTTACAATTTAATTTTTTATTGTTACTTATTTTATTTGAAATAATTTATGAAATGTTAATTATTATTATTTTAATTTCTTCATCTTTCAATTTTTTTATTTTTAAAATTTGATCTCTATTATTTTGATTATTATTTATTTTATTTGAGATAATTTATTAAATTATATTTTTTTTCAATTTCATTCTCATTCAATTTTTTAATTTGTAAGATTTTTTTCTTATTATTTTAATAAACTTAAAAAAAATAAAATATTAATAAGTTATTTTCCAGCTCATTTTTCATGACATGACCAAACATTGAAAAAAAAATTTTAATTTATTTTTCATTACACTACTAAATATCGAAAAATAATTCACTTTCCAAAAAAAACTACTTACCAGCAAACCAAACGGGACCTAAGTAGTTATTGCTTTTTAAAGTGTTTTTCACTTGGAAATATATCTAAATAATATTTTTTTATTTTAAAAAAGTTATTTTTAATATTAGCACACCAAAACAATTTGAAAATATATAAAAAAATTAATTTAAAGTAAAAAAGTAAAAAAAAATCAAAAAATTACAAACAGTTTTTAAAACCTACTCTCAACTCCACCCTGTACCTAGGACTAAAGTAGTTTGAGGGAACCCCGAAACAAAAGAACCGGCATTGGACCCACGTGGCAGCAATGAGAGGTCCCAATCTGACTAGTACAAGAGGTGCCAGCATGGACAGGGAAGAGGATGCCAGCTGTCAATTGAAGAAAAAATAATTGGGCTAGAGAGTAGGACGTAATTTTTAATAGGGAGGTGGACAGAACAAGACATCACAGGCTGTAATAGTTGAGTGGCGGCACGTCACGTGCTTGCTCACTGCAAAAAATGTTTATTGGTACAGCTGGCTTTTGCACAACAGGACACGACCTCTACCACTACTCATTCTCGAGATGCAACACACTGTCCTTTCTCTCTTCTTTTTCCCAGCTTTTCAGTAATTGCATTTCAAATTTTGAACCATTTATCCATTTTCTGGGTTCCATTTGTTAACTTATAGCATGTCCCTGTCTGCGGAAAGAAAAAACACGTTTATTTATTTATTTATTTTAAATTAATAAATTTTTAACTAAAAAACCTTAAAAAAAAACTATTACCATAATTCTAAATATCATATCATACTTGAAAATTCTTTTAGATCGATAGATCAATTCATATATATATATATATATATTTTATTTTTTTAATATTTATCCGATGGGGTTTAAAATTATTTATATTCATATAGTTTTTTAATTTATTTAGATTTATCGAATTTTAGATGATCAATATCATAAATGATTTAATTGATGAAAGAAGGGAAGCGAAGTCTTCAATGATTTTATAAATGCAAAGTTCTTCATGTTCAATGAAGGAGAGACTTGACTCGGTCAGATAGCTATATCGGCACGGAATAGTGCCCACCGGGCCATGTGTTGATTCAAAAAAAAACAAAACCGGAAACATGTAGTACACTGTTTTGTCAGCTAAGTTAGTAAATTTTTGTATATTGGAAAAGTTGAATAAATTCTTGAACCAAGCCAACAAGCAATAATTGACATTTACCCTTCTAATTCTCTACTAGGAGGGATGGCACAATGGGCCATGCTGATTTTATTCCTATTTTGATTTTATTATGAGCAATTATGATTTGTTACCTAGGAAATTATAAATATATAGTTGTTTTTTTTTTGTTTTTTATGACCTAATCCAGTTTTTTTTTATTAACGTGGGCGTTCGGGCCAGTTTGGGCGCATCTCGACTAATCTCATGGGTTCTGAAGTTAACGACCATGTAAGTTTCTAGTGGCTATCATATTAACAACCATATGACTCAAACCTGAAATCATAAAAGGAACAAATCCCTTAATTTTAAACTCTTATAACTGAATCACCTAGTAGATGGTTTATAATCTCGTTTTAATTGCTTTATAAGCCGTAGAGGAGGCTAAATCAGCTTTCATATTGTCATAAGAAATTATTGGAGGGGTCTCAATGGATCTACTGATTGGGTTTAATTTTTTTTATTTTATCACAAGAAAATTTTAAATGTAATCTTTATTTTTGGTGTTCATTGCCACAATTAGTCTCTCTCGAGATGACAATTATCACTACCTAAAGTACCTAACCATTATTTTGCAATCTGATGTCGTTATGATTTCTTCACCTAATCTTAAAGTTTGGTTTCTATTATGTATTTCCTTACTTACTCTTAATAACTTCTATTTTTTACCTAATCATAGAAAAACCAGTTCGATGAATAAAATAATTTATCTTGCATGTAAAAATAAATCTCACAATTATTTTAACCAAACATGTATTTTTTAAAATCTATTTAAAAATAAAACATAACTAAAAATATCTTTCTAATTTTAAAACCGTAATTACAAAAATTACCATAATATTAAACATACACCCACTCTACATGAACTACTATCCATTTCTGTCTAAAAAGGTAATAGCAACTAGTGTTATTAAAACCATCTTGGTACGGTGGATCAACTTGAAGACCTGTCATGTCAATTCTTATTTAAGTCGGGTTTTAAATTAAACAGAAAAATAATTAATTTGATGTGATTTAATTAACTTGATAGATTAATTCATAATTTAATTAAAAATTATATAATTTTTTTTTGAAATCATAAAATTTTAATTTTTTTTTAAAAATAAAATTTTAAAATAATATTATTTTGATGTAACGGAAATCAATCTGAAATAACTATTAAATTTATTACTAGACCTTAGACTTACCTTAGCCTAAATTCAATAACTTCATTGTAACTACAAGCTATTCATTATCCTATAAAAATTTTTAAAAAAAAAACCCTAAAAGAAATCCTAAAAAATCACAATACTCATCCATAGATTATTAAACACATGTGCTCCGTGTCTCTAACTCATGTGAAATTTGTAAGTGGATGCTGGTCAAAAAAAGTTTGTTCGTCATCTTAAAGCACGTGTAGGAAATTAAAAACTATTTTTATGTGTAAGAAAAAATAGATTTTTTTTTCAATTAAATAAAAAAAACCACCATTTAACCTTAATTTCACATTCAAATCTATAAAAAATATAGATTTGATAATGTATGGTAGGTAAGTTTTGCCCTGAAATGCATATATTACGATCTATCCATGTATATTTAGGTAGAATTCATAAAGTTTCCTCCTTTCTATGGTGTATGTTGTTACAACATTTTTTTTTTATATAAAAAAATATCACAATTTTTTCATCATAATTTTTTCACGGTAAAAATATCATTTTCTTATATTTAAATACAAAATATTTTAAAAAATAATTTTTACGTAGATTTTAGTTTTTAAATTTCTTTTTAAAATTTAAATTAATATTTTATTATTATTTATTGATATTAAAAATAAAATATTATTTTATTATATTTTTAAATAAAAAATATTTTAAGAACTAGATGGTAACGTAAGCCCAAAAACTAACTAACATGTCCTTATAACAAAATAAAAAAAGTTAATCAAAATAAATAATCCTTTAATCTTCAACTTAAAACATCATTAATCTTAACTAACGAAAATTAAAATTAAACAAATTCTCATATATATATATATATATATATATATATATATATATGGTTTCGTGGAGGTTCATTAAACAAACAGCCTTAAATGAACCTCCACGAAACCATCCTCGACACATTTTTCTTCTTCTTCCCATTCTGACAACTGCAACGCGTGGACAGACAGCCCTTTTTGCCCAGTCTTCGCGTTCCCGCCGCCCTCTTCTCTCTCTAAGACAGAGCATTTCTTCTCACTCTTCAACAATTTCTTTAGAAAAAGAGGGCTCTCTGCCTCTCTCGTTATCAAGAGAAGCAAAAGTTCAGTTATTCTTTAATGGCAAAGTCAAAGAATAATGCAAAGAAAGTTTCTTACATTTCAGTTCCATCACAAATTATCAATTCCTTATCTTCTTCTTCTTTGCAATCTCTGCTTCTTTCTCCAAAGAAACCATCACGAAACAGGTTTTTTGGGTTGAACTTGTATCGGAGTCCAAGATTTTGGTTCCTGGCTTTGTTTCTTTTTTGTTTTCTTGGTATGTTAAAGTTATCGTACAATCTTGACCCTTTAGTACCATTTTCTCCTTACCCTTGTGTGACTAGTCAGCCACAGCTGCAAGACTCTTTCTCTAAGAAGTTAACTACAAGATCACAACTTGGTTTTGTTTCAAATGGTGAAAAGAATGATAAAAAAGATCAAGAAGTTGGGTCTGTGGATGCTCGGGAGCTGAAATCTGAGGTGGGTTTTGGTTCAAATGAAGTAAAAGATGAGTCCTTGAAAGGTGTGGTTGATTTTCAGGGTGGAAAGTCTGATGGGGTTGAAGAGGAGAGTGAGTTTTGGAAACAACCTGATGGGTTGGGTTATAAGCCTTGTTTAACGTTTAGTAGGGAGTATAGCAGATGGAGTGAGCTGATTGTTAAGAATAGAAGAAAGTATTTGCTAGTTGTGGTTTCTGGTGGAATGAATCAGCAGAGGAATCAGATTGTGGATGCTGTGGTGATTGCAAGGATTCTTGGTGCTGCTTTGGTTGTTCCCATTTTGCAAGTCAATGTCATTTGGGGAGATGAAAGGTAAAAAACTAACATGTTATAGAACTTTTTTTTTTTCTTTAAATTTTTTTCTAGTTTTGCTAAACCTAGTGGCTGCAGCTGCATTTATGCTTATTGATAAAAAGAAATACTGTCTTGAGTTTTTGGTGTTACTGTTATGTCATTTGTTTAGCAAAGGGAAGAATAACTGAGAAACAGAGCCTTTTCAGCTACATTTTTTGGAAACGAGGAAGTCCTTTTTTCATGTGTTTGGAATAGTTTTGAAAACAGAACTTTCCTGTGTCTTTAATATTGTTTTTAACAGGTTTGTGAGTTTACTTTACTTTAATGGATATTGTGTTTACTCAAAGCCAAATTGCTCCATGATGAGGAATTCTCGGCTTTTTAATTCTGTGTTTGTTTGTTTTTCCTCCAATTTATTAATTTCTCTCATTTTGACTGAATTCTGCAATTCCCATGTTGTATCATAGGTTATGCAAACTAAATTTGTTGTCTATAAATGCTTTCTATTTGGTTAATTAACTTTTGTAATTTTGATTTTATATGTTGTGTGCAGTGAATTTTCTGATATATTTGATTTGGAGCACTTCAAGAGAGTTTTAGCAAATGATGTGAGAATAGTTTCGTCATTACCATCAACTCATATAACCACAAGGCCGGTGGTTGAGAGCCGAACTCCACTCCATGTCTCCCCTCAATGGATTCGTGCACGTTATCTTAAAAGGGTGAGAATTACTTCTCAGTATCTTTTGTCATAGAGCGATTACTTATCTTCTTTGTATTTGTTGTTGCTTTGCAATTTTGCTCAATTTGTTGTTTGGAGTAAAAGGATTTTTGACTTGTATTCGTTTGTTGTTCACTTTGGAATGTTGATTTGGTAAATGAGGGGAAAAACAGAGGAAAATTTAGGCAAATAAGATAAGGCTGGCAGCTGATAGTTTGTAACTAGGCATAATGGCCCACAATTAGGTAAGGCATTATAGAGCATATATGTCTGCTTTTTGCCTTTTTCCTTGCTTTATTTGGATTTGGAGTATTGTGTTCTGGTTGTTGGGAGAGAATTCTATTAATTGATAATCAGGATTACAATAGTGACTTACCAAATGGCTGCAACTCTAGGAGGAGGCTTAAAAAAAATAGAAGAGGAGATCTGTTGGAAAACTTCATAATTTTGTTGTCACTAATTGCAGTCTGGCAGTCCCAGTTATATTAATTGGTTCTGGTCTCATAATTATTGGATGGTTCTGTTTGTTTGCTGGATGGCATTTTGGATGCTAGATTCTTTGCCTGTACATTTGATTCACTAGCTTCAAAGAGTGACCAATTCAAGGTGTAGCTGATTTTAATATCAAAACACATTCTCCTTTTGTCTATAATTTTTTAGCACGTTTAATGTATCATCATGGGAGTTGTCATTTCACATTTGATCAACATCATTGTGCTCCAGCAGATACCAATTGGCATAGTGGGTCTTACTAGGGGTTTCTTTTGGTTCTGCAGCTTAACAGGGAAGGTGTTTTACTTTTACGTGGTTTGGATTCAAGACTTTCTAAAGATCTTCCTTCCGATCTTCAGAAACTTCGATGCAAGGTATTGTCAGATGTATCTGGTATTTAGTTTTTATCATTAGATTCATGGTTTTCATGCTTTAGCTAACCAAAAAGCTTGATACTTGCCATGCATGATTCACTCAAAGTGCCTCTCCATCCAACCAAGTAAAAAAAAAATGTATCGGGTTTTTAATTTAATTTTTTGAATCTGGCTCAAATAAGCAGTGACAATTGTGCCAGAAACAAAATCATTTTGTGAATTTAAATTTAGTCAAATGCTGTTATTCATTCAGATTCCCATTGTAGATGTTCTGATCTCATATTGTTGTCCAGGTGGCATTTAATGCATTAAGGTTTGCGCCACCAGTTTTGGAGCTTGGTAACAAGCTTGCAGAGAGGATGCGGAGCAAAGGACCCTATCTTGCTCTTCATCTACGGATGGAGTTGGATGTGTGGGTGAGGACTGGATGCCAACCTGGTTTGAGCCATGAATACGATGAGATTATCAATAATGAGAGGAAACAACGGCCTGAACTCCTTACTGCCAGGTCAAACATGACCTATCATGAAAGAAAGCTTGCTGGTCTCTGCCCCTTGAATGCAATGGAGGTTGCAAGGTGAGAATTTAATCCTATGCAAGGTGTTGTGTGAGGATTGAGGCAACTTAATAGTTTCATCTATATGAACAATTTCTGAAGTTAAATTTTTGTTTCATGTTAATGTTATAGGCTTCTTAAAGCTCTCGGAGCTCCAAAAAGTACAAGAATATACTGGGCAGGAGGGCAACCACTTGGTGGAAAAGAAGCTTTGCAACCATTAACTAGAGAATTTCCTCATTTCTACAACAAGGAAGATCTCGCCTTACCTGGTGAACTGAAGCCATTTGCAAATAGAGCTTCCTTGATGGCTGCCATTGATTATATAGTTTCAGAGAACAGTGATGTTTTTATGCCATCTCATGGTGGAAACATGGGTCATGCAATCCAGGTACAGTCTAGCATCACTTTTCTCTCCCTTTCCCTCCTTTTTTTTATTGATTGCTGAAGCAAGTATACATGCTTCTCTAGCCGACTTTAGCAAATGATTCATTTGTCTAATTTTTGAATTTTTAGAATCTGAAATGCGTTTATGCTGCTATTTTGGAAACTTAAGTTTTGTTTTTGTTACAGGGACATAGGGCATATGCAGGACACAAGAAGTATATAACCCCAAACAAAAGGCACATGCTCCCTTATTTTCTAAATTCCTCTCTCCCTGGAGCTCAGTTCAACAGGATCATAAAAGAGTTGCATCGTGACTCCTTAGGACAACCAGAACTCAGGACTATCAAAGCTGGAAGAGATGTTACGAAATACCCGGTTCCTGAGTGTATGTGTAGTGATTCACATACTCGCTCCTCTTTGTGATTGCATCCAACAGCTGTCAAAATGGCGCTCTTCGAATGCAAAAGATTTTTATGTATGTGCAGTGGCTCGCATACTCTTTCATGATTAAATCAGTGCCAACATGAAGATAAAAAGCTACATGTAAATTTCTTGGGAAAAGTAAATTGATTGGCATGCCCCACGCTCTCAAGTCCTTTCGAGAGGCAAGTAAATCACGGTCCAGGCAACGATGGCTCTTTGGAGCTCCATTTTTAAAAGCACAGCTGGAGAAGGCAAGCTTTTGCGAGTAATCTCATTTATTTATTCATATGCTCTTATACTTGTGTGTTGTACATGGGAAGCAAGTTAAGCGTGTTGCCACAGAAATAGTAAACTATACTGTCATTTTTTTATATTCTTTATAGTTTAGAGGCCATAATGTTAAATTTCTCTTGAGGGTAGATCAATTACTTAAATTCATTTTTTCTTCTAAATCTACTTAGTATAGGTCCATACAATGTATATGTACTATAATTCAATAACATATTTCCAGTGAAACATTATTAGATGGCAAGGGTTCATCTGTTTTTTTCATCCTGTTTCAATACATCTTTTATTTGTGAGAACACTCTGTCTTCTAATGCTCCTCGTACTGGTGTCTGACTGGCCTGTACGAAGTCCTTGTTCTGATTAATTCCTTGACAGAATCTTGAAGTTCAGAATTTTGTGATTTCTTCAATATGGAGACATGAGTTGGGACAATGATCAGTTTGGATTGTGGGTCAGAATACTGGACCTTGCAGTATTTGCTCTGGCATTTCGTGGTTACTGATCAATGCCCCTTTGAATTGTGTGAGAACTGAGCTTTTGGATCCTCTAGCCATCTTTTGATAATTGCTGTGCTGTTCAGTGAATTTAATAAGATAGATAAACATACATGAGAAAGCTGTCTTTTCTGCATCTAAATGCCTAGAAAATGAATGAACCAAAATGGTTACGTGTGAGGTTCCAAAATTTTGCTCAAAACATTTGTTCAATGACAGTCTATGGAACTGAAGCAAATTTCATATCTGGTCAGCTTCAAATTACTGAAATAATCTGAAACCTTTCTAAAGGACTCCAAGTGTTTAAAGCTTGTTTTTGAAGTTTTATGGGTCATGTTAAGAGTTAGAATTAATCAATTCAGTACAACGTAAAATGGATTGAATAGTATTCGGATTTCTTTGTTCTTGGAGCTTATTTTCATCAGATAGGTCTGAACATGTTCAGCTATAGCTACTCTTATTACAATCTTATTAAATGGAGATGCTATTAGGAACTCCCTTTCCTGTGACCTCAGCTTCAGAGAAAGGCTTCAAGAGCTAATAGGAAACAACTCCAGCTCCAGTTCTATTTTCAGGTTAAAATCTATGTTCCTTTTTATCAATAATTTCTCCAAGCTCCTTCAGTCTTGCATTAAACCTTTCAAATGCAGCCCTAATGACGGATTCTCTTCCCACGATGGCTCCATTTGCTCACCAATGTACTCCTCGTCAGGTGAATGGCTAGATATAACATCCAAAACAGTCATCACTTTCCTTGCTTGAATCTGTGATGGGAAGTATTTTAACAAGGCAAATCCTGGTTTCATCAAGAAGAGCTTCAACTCCTCATCTGATGGCGCCGCCTCGGTTGGCATGGGTTCGAGCTACTGTTGGGGGGAAGCACCCACCAAACATGTACTGACCAAAGTTTACAGCTGCATGATGGCCTGCAGTTACCCAAAATTATTGTACTTAAGACATGGAACAAGTCTTCGGGGTTTTCAGGACAGGCCACCGTGGTTCATCCTTGTCTTCATGGCCTTTAGCCCTAGCCTCGGTCCACCGTGATTGAAGTTCCTTGTCGGACTCCACCATGCTTGTTTCTGGGTAGTAGAGGTCCACATGGTCATAATTGCATCCCGAAGGATAAGACCATCACTGGCGAATGGATAGTCTTTGATTGTCAGCTTCAGGCCAAGCTTAGCTGTCGGATCCTCAACTGCCATTCCCCTGATTATAACTCTATATCTTAATCTTAATCAAATTTTAATCTTGATTTTTTTCTCTCCTCCAAAAAATTAGGGTTCAACTCTCAATCTAGGCCATGCTCTAAATCAACCCAGGTTTGGTTTTACAGCTATTATGGTATTATGATATAGACCGAAATTAATTGGAGAGAAGAAGAGTGGCAGGACCTTGTTGGTAAAGAAAATTCTCTTCTTAGGATTATCACGTCTGGAGTGAGCCCATGCATTTCAAGCTACATTAACGGGACCATTAGGAAACCCTTCAAGAACACAGTACCAACCTCTCAAATATAAATAAAGGATTTTCGTCCTTAAGTTTACGCACTGGTATATAGATTTTTATCTATAAAAATATATTATTAAATTTGAGTATATCAAAACTTAGAAATACTAAATTTTTATTTTAAAAAAATTTTATAAGTGTTTTTCATTAATAGCGGGAGATATATTTTGATCTATTTATTTTTTCATATCATATTTAAATGTAAATTATTTTAAAATATATTTAGATGTATTAATAAAGACGTGTAAGATTTCAAATTAATTTTTAATATAATAAAAAAATAAAATAATATTGTAATTGATATAACGAAACATTATTTTTGATTAGTTTTTGCATAATAATTTTTCAAAACAAAATGTAAAAAAAAAATGAAAAATTACAAAAACAAAATTTACAAAAAAAAATGAAGTGAATAGGTCAATAAATTTTTCACCATTATAGTATCCCGTTACTGGAAGAAAACTAGACAAATTTACAATTATATCATTTCTACAGTAAAATAGCATTTCCTTTTAGCACCATGCACCATGCACCATGCACCATGCACCATGCACCATGAAATAGGCCGGATCAAACTTTTTTTTAGTTTGAAAAAAAAACGTTTTGGTGACGGTAGCATTTTTAAAGAAGAATGAGAAACTTAGAGTCATGTTAAACCTCGATTAATTTGATAATATAATAAAAAAATAAAAAAAATATTGGGTCGGGTTAAACTTGTTTAACACACAAAATCTATAAACAGATACATGAGATCAAGATAATCGCATAAAAAAATAAAATTAGAAAAATCAATCGTAAAAAAGAACCTGAAAAATAAAATATATAAGCGAACATGGTCGAATCTTTCAAACTCGTGACCCTGAAAAGATAGTAAAACCAAAATAAATAAAATGATGAGGGATGAAATCGAAAAAGAAAGTAAAATTTAAAACAAAACAAATAGCAATTAAAAGAATAAGAACTAAATCTGATATAAAATAAAACAAACTAAAATATCGAGGAATGCAATTAAAAAAAATATTTCAATTAAGAGAATGATATACAATATTGAGGGATGTAATTAAAAAGATAATTTAATTTAGAGAATGATTTAAAATAAAAACTTAATGATTAAAAGAATGTTGAATAAATCTAAAAGGTAAAAAAAATCAAATGAAAGCTAAATTAAAAGAAAATTTTAATTTTATAGGTTATTTTAAAAAAATAAAGATTAATTTTTTTTAAAAAAAAATTAAGAGCTGTTTTAAAAACATACAAGGGAAGGCTCTGAAAAGAAGGAAGGAAAAGAAGAACCGCCATAAGAGAAAAACCCAATATTTTTTTGGTACAAGCGCCGCCTATTAACGGAGGCAATATCATGAGGAATAAAATGCCATCATGGAAGCTAGATTTTAGTTGCATAACGACATTGTGTGAGTGTCCATGTGAATGCCATGTGTAATTGATTTTTTTAAATTAATTGATATTTTATATATGTTTAAATACCAAATTACTCCTGATCAAATTTTATATTCACAAAAAAAATTAAATGGAAAAGACATAAAAACCCCTAGACAAAGACAATTTTAATTCAACCACATTGTGGTAATAATACTACGGTGTATTTGAAATGAAAGAAATAAAAAATATCCTTGCCGGCAGAACATGTTTTTTTTTTTTTTAATGTCTAAGGATATATTCATCATTTTAATGTCCTAAATAAATAAATAAAAACACTTTTTACCTCGGTTTCCAAGCTTATTTATGTTTTTTTAATGAAAAAGCTAAAGTGAATATTCTACCCTTTTAGTTTCTCTTAATAATATAATAACACAGTCGTCTCTTTGAATTCCCGAATCCCATGCAACAGTAATCCGTTGAAGAGCAATTTCTCCACTCTGGTAACTATTGTGACAGATCTACATTGACCTGCATGTACATCTTAACAATCTTTCTAGCCATGGAGAAGGTAGAGAGTATTTCCTAAGGAGAATCACTAGTGCAATTGCATGCCATGACTGATCAAAGTTAGAATTGCAAAGCATCCAATTAGTTAGCCACCATTGTCCCTTCTCATAGAAAGGAAGATTTGAAGATAGAGAGCAAGAACCAATTGATAGAAAGAATTTATTCTACATGGTCACCCATTCATCCAAAGAAATACAGCATCGGAGCTTTGATTACTTGTATTAGAAAATCAAAGCTTGTGTTGCAAAATTTGTTAATCAACATAATGGCGGATCGTGGATAACCTTCCCATCAGAGCAATCAAATTACAATGAAGGTAAGAGTCCAAAAAAGCTTTGCCCTGTCGAGATTCATGTGAGCAAACGATCTGAGAGACTTTCATCACATCCGTGCATCATGATGCTCTCTCTGCTCTGAATTTGAAACCGAGCTAGTCAGACAAAGCACAGTACAAGAACCTTTAGAACCTCTTATGAATCAAAACCATCAAAAGAGGCAACCGATTCAGAAGTGGTTTCAAATACAGCAGAAACTCCATCGCATGGATTAAATTGATTGAATTAATTCTCGGAATTGCCAAAAAGTTCCTTGGACAGCATTCCATCGCCATCCATGCAATGCAAACACTTCTACACAGCTTCCATCAAACAGGATGCTTCTTTAGAAGAAAGTGGCCACAATGGTGAAAGTGCAACCACCTTCCCAATGATTATCAGTGTTGGTGAAACTAACTCTTCCAGCGCAACTTTATCAGCAAGATCATTTAATTCTGCAAAAACCTGTGTGATGATTGTGAACGGCAATTGTCAGTTCATAGCAACATCATCACTTCAAACAGGCAAACTTCTAGTGCATAAGCTCTTTAGTTATCTTAAAATGTCGCCTCTTAATTTTAAGGATCAGAAGTAAAACAGATATGAAATGGTAACAAGCCTCCACAATAACAACAGTAATTTGCGAAGAGATACAATTACTCAGTATCAGCTGTAAGCCTTAAGCCTAACCTAAAACTTTACACAAGGAAGAAACATCAAAACTAATTCATTTCTGTTCTATTCTTTCCTGCATGGAATTTCTGTGAATTTAAATGAGGCGAACCCTACAAGGCTTTTCCTTTAAATGGATTCTCCCATTTTTGGCATGCATCTAGTACACGTCCTAAAAACTTAAATAAACATTTTATCTTAGGTGAATCCTTTCATTTTCAGAATGGAAGGAGCTTGCCTAAATTTGAACTGAAAAAAATATCATTGTTTAACCATTTCACAAATTTTGCTATCAATAGTGTGCCAAGGTAGAATTATTTCCATGCAAATATTTCTAGAAAATCACTGTTTTCCCTAATATTAACTAAATAATTTATACTTATGCTTCACATATTCCTTTGTTGATGCAACTACATTTCTCAATATGAAAATTTTTAAAAGGTGAACCATAGCACACCTCGAAATACATAAAGCACTTATTTAATAACCTCATAAAGTAAAACCATATTGGTATTTCAATTATATATAGAATTTCCAGTGAGGTGCTTGCCATATATGATAATAATCATACTCACCATGCGCTGCTGGGGTGTGGTCCCTCGCTCAACTGCAGCAGCTGGAGTATTTGCTGGCAGACCATGTTGCATCAACTTCAATGCAAGGGCAGGAAGAGTTGACAGGCCCATATACACAACCAAGGTTGAATCAGGGTCAGCTGAACTTTCTGCTACAAACAAGGGATCTGTTCCTCCGTTCCTTGAATGACCGGTTAGAAATCTAACACTATTTGCAACACCCCGATGAGTCAAAGGAATCCCAAGCTCTGCTGCTATCCCTGAAGCAGAAGTAATACCTGCACAGCAATGAACAGAGAAATCACAATGCCATCCATACTATGAGTTTGTTTCACTTCCCAAACCAGAAAAGCATCAGGCTTGAAAAAAGAAAGAAAGTAAGTTTGCCTACTGAAGCGGAACAGTTATGCAAAACTAATTAAAAAGGTGTGGTAGCAGAAAAGGAATACAAAAACCTGCAACACCCTGATCTAGTTATGGCATGCCTAGTTTTTCCATGTAAGGGGTTGAGTGTTCAAAGCCAGAAAAAACGTAGTATTATTCAGACCAGAATTAATTGAAAGATGAATGTTAAACTATATGCATTCAATTTCTTCAAACGATGTAATTCCAAATTTCTATCATGACTCTTGGAGATGGCTGTCATCTTCCACATTCCAAGACAACCAGATGCGCTCTCGTTGTGAGTCTATACTTAGTAATAGGATAAAGGAGATGTGCAGAATCATACCTGGGATAACTTTAACTTGGATTCCCTGCTGTTGCAAAAAATCCATCTCTTCTCCACCCCTCCCAAATACCTTTGAAACACAATGATATATGTCACCTAAAGCTCAACTATAAAGCTCATTACATTGCAATCACTGGCTAAATCTAGCAGCATCTTAAATCAGAAACTTACCAGTGGATCACCTCCTTTAAGTCTCACAACAGTAGCTCCTGCTTCAGCAAAACTTAAAAGCAACTCATGTATTTCCTCCTGAAAAAAAAAAACCCCTAAAAAATGACTCCTTTGATCTCATTTCATTAAAAACCCAATTCCAGAAACTCTATAATCAGTATACTACCCCCTAAAACCATGCAAACCAACAAGCAATTCTATACTTAAATGGTTAACCAAGCATATAAATCCTGCTAAAAACCAACAGAATCCTATACACTATTAACAAAAAGAATTCAAAATCTTCAAATATATAGGACTTGAAATTGACCCACAATCCTATACACCTATCTTGAAGTTCAAGCTAAATTCAAAAAGTTTAAAAACCCAATTCCCCTAAACGAAACCCAAATACCCAATTCTCAAACATCATACAAAATTGAATTTGAACAGATAACTAAAAGCCTCAGAACCCCAATCCAATAAGAAAATCTTGTCGAAAAACGAAGAGAAAAGGAGCTATCTTTTCTTGCTTACCTGAGTTCTACTATGGTACCCAGCAGTCTTGCCAACATAAAGCAATCTAGCATCAGGACCAACCAACTCCAAAACATCATTAGAAACCAACCTATCATACAACAAAATATCAGCTTTCTGTACCACTTTCACAGCCTTCACTGTCAACAACTCAGGATCTCCTGGTCCGGTCCCCACCAAAAACACATTCCCAGGCCCACATTTCTCCCCATCACCATCATTACCACAACAACTCTCTCTCTTTCTCTTAAGCACTTCAAGCAACTTCTTCAACTCAGGTAGCTGCAAAGCTATGTCATCTTCCCTTATAGACTCTGAGTCAGACGGCAAAGAGCATGAGGACGATTGATACTGACTTAACTCCACCTGGCTCTGGTAAAGCCACCGGTCCCTTTGGTATCTCTCAATTGAATGTTTCTCTGTAAAAGGCGAGCTCTTGTAGTGTAATGAACAAATGGGGGTTGTAATCAAAGAAGTAACCTTGTTATAATTCTGAGCTGACACAGAAAAAGATGAGAAAGCTTGGAGCTTGTACACAAGAGCCATGTTTATCAGTCAGTCTCTATGATTCTGAATCAAAGAGAACCCAGCAGTTAGAGAGAGAGAGAGAGAGAGAGAGAGAGAGAGAGAGAGAGAGAGAGAGGCTATTGTTTTGGAGTTAATAGAGACCATTTATGTGTATATATGCATCGAGAGAGAGAGAGAGAGTTGTTTTGGAGCTAATAGAGACCATTTAAGTGTATATATGCATCGAGAGATCGAGAGAGAGAGAGAGATTGGGTTTGAGGAGGAGTTGTGTTTGTGTTTTGGTACTTTGGTAGGCTTGGGAAGGCAAACTGGCCTTTTGGCCAAAGAGAGAGACATGTTTTTCTGCTGGGCAAAGCTTCAAAGATATCCCTTAATTATTGGGCTAGAATCAATTTAATCTCAAACAAATATTTTTACCAATTTTATCCCTCCTTGATTTTGATTTCTTAATTGGGGTTTCTATTAGAATTCATTGATAAAATATTTTGTCTCTTTTTTAGAAAAAAAGGGTATAATTTAACGTATTCATGATCAATTTGGGATCAAAGATCTTGAATTGAGAATTTTTATGAGCCATAGAGGATAAAATTAAAAAAAAGGATTTGTTTAGAGACAAAATTAAAATTAAATATATAGTTAGAGAATAGTTTTGAGGATTGTTCTGTGCTTTTTCGTTTTTCCTTTTTTAGAGAACTGGAGACTAGAGAGAGAAGGTCTAAGGTTGTGTGCTTTTGGACTTTTGAAAGGACAGGTCAGGTTCTGGTTTCTTACTACGATCTAAAACCATTGTATTTATTAGCACGTGGAGTTCCATTAAAACAGAATTTGAAAAGAGGTTAGAGGGCCTGGGTTTAAAGCAATTGGA
>Ga0325405_1000568_pt1 | contig 36040 bp, 29 predicted proteins | sample PopdelMetagenome_21_FD_205663 | JGI IMG/M metagenome (GOLD analysis project Ga0325405, IMG submission 205663) | Populus deltoides microbial communities from Bellville, Georgia, United States - Xylem-Control-R2 | ecosystem: Host-associated > Plants > Phyllosphere > Stem > Wood/Secondary xylem... | reverse complement strand
ATATATATATATATATATGTATCATGATATTTGTAAGTTCCATATAATAAGACTGATTATAAATTAGATTAATTTTTTTTTTACAGAGGTAGAATGATTTTAATTTAGTTTATTAGTTTTGGAGTTTTTAAAATGATTTTATACAATAAATATATGTTAATTCATAAAATTATATAATTTTATAATTTTATAAGTTAATTCATGATTAGACCTTGTTATCAATTTTTATTTTGAATTTAAATGATTTATAAATAAATTATAAAATTTAAATCCCATAAATATCGTATTAACATTTGAACCTAAGCAAATTTAATATGTCGTTTTTTCAGTATCAAAAAATAAAAAAATATTATCTTGATTTTTTTTAAAATCAGTCAAGTTAATTGAATTACATTAAATAACTTTAACATATTTTAATTTTAAACCTGAACTATATAAGAAATTAGTTCAAGAGGTTTCAATATTAATCCACTCGATCGAGTTAAATAAAATGTCAAATAATTACTCATAATTTTTTTTTTTTTATTCAACCCTCAATGTAACACCTAGTTATAAACTAGTTATACGCTCTCTCTCTCTATATGCATACACACACTAAGCCACAAACTCCATCCAACAAATAGGCTTGAACTCCTCCAAAACTCCTAACTTCCAAGGGTTTCGCGCCAAGGCTACAAACTAAAAGGCAAAAACTTGAATGCACCTAGGTATGAATATTCAATAAAAACCCAATATATGGATAATGAATATCCATTATATAGATAATGACAATACATACTTAATGGATTTTGAAAACCTGATCTGATCCATTAAGGTTTGATTTGTGCCCTTTAAAATTCGGGTCGAATAAAACATGTAAAAACAGCTTCGGATAAGAAAATTATAATGCTCCAGCTATCCATTTCTATCCCTTTCAAGTGACGTGACTGGAAGTGTCTTTATGGTTAGTTTTTAAAGTAATTTTTATTTAAAAATATATTAAAAATAATATTTTTTTATTTTTTAAAAATTATTTTTGATATTAGATAGAAAAATAATTTAAAAATATAAAAAAATATTAATTAAAAATAAAAAAATAAATTTTTTTATTTTTTTTAAATATTTTTAAAAGATAAAGAGAAATAGGACTTGGTACCGAGGACTAGGGTGAGTGATGGACAATTATGTAAAACCAACAAGCAAAAAGAGGAGACAGACACTTTTGTCAGGTGAGATCAGATCAGGCGAGGCCAGATGTGGTTGTTAGTTAATTCATGTTAGTGTTAGAATCGCTGATGATGATCAATGGCCAGCAATGCCCACTTGGAGAGAGGTTTGGTTCGTGGGCCATCCTTACGTCTTCCACGTGGCCCCATCATCCTCTCTACACGTTCATTCTTTTCTTTTTTTTGTTCTTTTTTTATTAATCATTATTTTTTCTTAAAAAAGAAAATTATTGTCAACAAATAATCACAATTTTATTCCAACCGGAGCAGCACTGGCTATAAAATTGCAAATTCAAGCACAGTTTAGGGTTTCTATTCCCTTTTGAATTTTCCCATCATTTCATTAACCTTTCTTCTCCAATCTTCAATTCAAAGCTTTCATCTTTATTTTCATGGATATAAAAAGGTATGTGCTTTTATCTTTATTATTATTCTTTTGAATATCTTCAATAATATCTCACTCTTTCTTTGGATTTGCTTAATTCATTTAAATCTGTTCATAGATAGCAAAATTGAATCATGTTATCAAAAGGGTTATTTGAATTTAATGCAAAGTGTTATTAATTGTATTCAATTTTCCAGATTTTGGACATGATACTGCTGGAATGATAGTTATTTGTTCTTGATCTTGATCTTGATCTTGATCTTGATCTTGATCTAGAGAGACCACCCTTTAAACCTCTAATTTATGGATTTGGAGAGTGAAATTTGTGCACTTGAATCTGTTGAAGATAATGAATTGACCACCACCACCATCACAACCACAACCCCTGATGGTGCTTTAAGTCATAGGGATGGTGATGATGATGGTAACAGTAAGATTAAGGCTAATGGGCAATGTTCAAATGGGATAATTCATGAAACGGGCACTAGTGGTAATGGCGATGAGAAAACGATGCCTCACGATGGAGAAGTTCAGGGAGGTGTGGGAATTGAGCCAGTGGGGAATTCAGTGGATTCACTTCCTTTAATGGCCAATTCTTCGACCATGGGGTCACCTCCTAATATGAAAGGATTTGGCTTAAAGAAATGGAGGCGAATTAGGAGAGATATTGTTAAGGATGCTAGTGCTGGTGTGGATAACAGTAAAGTTTTGAAACGAGTATCCTCTGGTGCTGTGAATCCGGCTAAACCAACAAATTTAACACTGGTTGAGGTCATGCAAAATAGTGAGGGTTCTGTTGGCTCTGCTAATTTATTTAGAAATGCGGCTCTTGGTGATGGGTTTGTGACCCACGGGTCTAATTTGGAATATAGATTTACGGTTGCATCTGCTTTCTCAGCTGGCACGGATTCTGAGAATAGTGAGGATCAGAGTAGCAGGTCCTCAACAGCAGCTAGTGCTCCAAGGGTGAGGCATGACCTGCTTTCAGTGTCAGGGTATGCATGGGACAAGAATGGGGTGAAGTATTTGGGTGGGAAGAGTGGGGGTAGTTCAGCTCAACTGGTTCAACGAGGGATGGGATGGGTGGAAAACAGTAAGAAGCCTAGAGGAGAAAGGGTCAAAATCGAGAAGGAAAACTCTCATTCCAGCATGGAATCTGACTCAAGAAGCTCCAACTTTGTCTTTGTGCAGGGTGATTTCTCTGTGACCAGTAACGGAAAGCAAAGTGGAAGGTCAATGAATTATGATGGAGAAAACAGTGATGAAGCTCATGCAGTTGAACAACAATTTAGTGGGGGAGTCCATACTAGTTATGGGCAGGAGAATGTTGGAGAAGTTGAAGATCTTTCAGAAAATGAATTAGCTGCAGAAGCATCTTGGACAGATAAGGGAGAAAAAAGTGATGATCACCAACCCTCAGCAGATCAGGATCCATTTGTTGAATCTATACTTGCTCTCCAATCTGTGCAGAAAGCTCTTGAAAACGGTTGGTTTCACACAAACCTTCATTTTATTATGTGTTTTTACATAGGCCATTTGAGTGCTATCATATATCGTATTGAGGATTGCTAGTTGTATCATACATCATAATTTGTTTTTACTTTAGTTTTTTGGTTTTAGAGTCTGACAGTTCTTTGGAGATTTTCCTGTAAATGCTTCTTGCAGATATTTGTCCTGCCTCTTCTCCTAATAGACACATACCTAATTTATAATTGTAATCAGTATTATTCTGTAATGTGATTGTCAAATGATTGAGTTGCATGGTTCTTAGAAGGAAGAACAGTGGATCAGCTTCCATACTACCAATGGGGTTTTTTAGTTTTTTTAATGGACTTATTTCAATTTGAAGGTAGAAAGATGTATTTTCTTAGGCTAATTCTGTCCATGCCCTCTGTACCTGTTTCACACTCAAATATTTGTTTTTGCAATCATGCTTGGTATAACTGCTTTGCATGAGAACATATGGTTAGCCAATCTTTTTTGTGATCTAGAATTTGATTATCGTTGTGGCAAGGATGTAAATGCTGATCTAACACTTCAGGCTGTGTTCCAACTGAGTGTTTCTTTCTCCCTTTGTATGTGTTTTTCAGTGGAACTTACATTTTCAATCTAAAACACAAACTTTAGCGTATTCTAATAACAACAATCATCTCCCACCTGCTGGATGCTTCTTTCTTGCCTTGTATGCAATTTACAATTTGGGACATACATTTCAAATATCTTTTTTTTAATAGTAGTGAGGTGGTGGGATATCCACCTTTAGACTCGATTAGTCCCCCACCAGCCCAGGCCCAGAGCCCTCCCTGCAAGGGATGGGCCTGACTGAGTATAGGGCTTAAGGCTTCAGCAAGTGGTCAACATTGGGTCTTGCAGTTGGTGGGAGTTGAACCCATACTGCTATTGTTTGTTTAAACTCCACTTACCTTTTTAATCTAAGAAAGCAGATGTGAGGTGATTCCATTAAAAACAATTAATCTCCCTTTTATGCAATCAAGGATTTTCCCATCTGGCAGGCAACAGTGTTGCCTGGAAACAAGCAATGGGCTTGAGTTACTTAGTTATCATTTTGAAGTGGAATTGGCTCCTGGTGTTTACTTTTCTCTCACCTGTTGATACCTATGGAGCAGCATTTGTCTTTCTGTTTATGTTAATGATGGCGGTTGTTGTATCAGATTGATTTGTTATGGATGAAGACCCTGTGTCCATTTTCTGCAAGATAAAATGGGATGGTAGCATATTAGCATAATTAACTGAGTAATTTATTTTCTTACAGAGGTTCAAAAATTGGGGGAGATCGGGAAAGTTAGCAGTGTAGTGGAAGATTCCTCTTCAGCTAATTCAGAAATCCACAAATCAAGCTTACCTAACCAGTTTGATTCTGAAAGTATCAAAGAATCAAATTCCTTGGAGTTCCGAGTATTAAGCTTGACACAGACTGTACAGTACTTGGAGAGCAGACTGGAGGAGGCAAAGGCTATGCTCAAGGTGAAGGAGTTGAGGGTTGCTGAACTGGAAGCCACCTTGAATGGTGACAGGTCACCAAAAGAAGAATCAGCGAGTACTACAGAGTTGCAGCAAGAGAAATATAGAGAGATTGAGAACGAGCTGGAGGGACTATTCAAGCAAAAGATCGAGGCTGAGATCGAGCATTTAGCGCTAACGAGCCTACAGAAGTTGGGAGTTGCTGCAGGTGATCAAATCACCCTATTTGAGGAACAAGAGGCTTTGGCTGGTGAGCAAGTGCAGATGCTGAATAAGCTAGGAGAAGCAGAGAATAAGGCTGCATCTTTAAAGAAACAAGCGGAGGAGTTGGAAAAATACTGTGGGGATGTTTTAGGGACTGAAGAGGTGTTTAAGATGCAGAACAAAGTATGTAAGGTAGCTGCATGTTTTCTCATTCAGTTGATTTTGCTCATCTTGGTTTTTTGGCTTTTAGTGCTGCAGCTATCGCCCTATTGTGGGGTGGCTGTACCCACTTAAGTAACACAGTAGGTCTTTTTTCTGTGTATTCTCAGCATTTCTTAGCAAAGTTTGAGAGTATCATCTAGGGAATGGGATTTGTAGTTGTAACAAAGTTTTCAAGTTTCATTGCACACCTGTAATTCATTTCTTCTAGTATTACTGTTGAGTCAAGCTCTTAAGATGACTGGACTATTATTTTTGTTGCTCCTCTCTTTATATGACAATGCCAATTTTTATTTTTTTTTAGTTGAAACTCAGATTGTATTCAGATTACTCTTATACAAACAGGTATGCATGATGGATAAAAAAATTTATTTATGAGCGTAAGTGGAAATGTTTAAATTAATTATGGGAGGATACCTTGTAATTCTTGTAACTTAATTTGAGATCATAATGAATCTCCTACAGCCCTAATTGTTCGAGACTGGTCACTAGTGTGCTTTGATGCATCTGCATTTGTTTCCTATGATCTTTCTTTTCATCATCTTTCTCAGTACTTGCCCTAATATTTGGATGGCTTTCAAATGAAAGGAAGAAAGAAGAGGAAGAAGAAGCTTGAGAAGAAGAAGAAAAGGAGTTGAAGAAGAGAAGAGAAGAGAAGGGAAAGGGTGGAGAAAATCCTTATAAATAAAACTATCAACAACAATTAGGTTGATAGCTCATTAAAATAAAATATTCAATAATAACATAAATCAAGTTCAATAATTAATCCAAATAAAATCCAAACTAGAATGATGATGGGTTGAGCTATTTTCTGTAATTATTGATGATGCATAGATGGTGACAAATAAATATAAAAAAGTTAATGGTGTAGAAATTAAAGTTTTAAAACGTAGCTACACATGTCAATCCCAGGACCTAGATGAATTTGGACCTAAGCTGGGCTGAGTTAAAGCAAAAACTAGCTAGAAATTTGTTCCGACAAAATCCAATCGACTTTATAGAACTAGATGAAATCCAATTGTGTTTTTTATAAGTAAAACATCATGTTTTGGGGATGGTAAATTAAATTCACTTACCGACAAACAAAGCAACAAGAAGACAAAAAAACCTAATCTCTCCATAGTCCTACGTGCCCCAATACTTTTTTAGCCCTACTAGTTGCAAAAAAGAACAGAAATAATCTATAAGCCACGCTCAAAAGACTTCAAGGGAAGCCATACCGGTTATGTTTCCTCTCTTTGATTTAGTGTATTAACACATATGGTTGTAAGATTGGTTATTGCTTTTGCTGCTGAACTAAGAAGAATTTTCAAATTTATAGGAATTGACTAGTTTGTGTTTGCTACTTGGTATAAAAAGCAGAAAGTAAAACGTAGGGAAAAGAGAGCTTGATTCTTGATGAATTTTCAAAAAGTGTTTGCGTATTAACATGATCTTCAACCACTTGGCCTGGTATCAAGTTAAATCCTTGATGGGTTTTTCTTGAAATGCGCTTGATAGCACTTTGTGATTGATTATCTGCAAAATTTATTCGAACATGAAAGCAAAGCAACCCGTGGTTTTAGAGAACAACTCGTGATTGCACAGACCATGACCTTCCAGATATCGGGGATGCCTCTCTGCTTCTACCACTTCGCAGGCTGCCTCTGGAGAGAAGATTCTCCATAATAATTCATGATGAGCTCTCTATTTACTGTAATCAATGAAATTATTAGTCCGTCTCTTGAGGGAAAAGTGCGTAATTGATTAGCAAGAAACCTAACCTGGTAAAATTGATGAGTCCTTCACTGGCAAGATACATATACTTGAGTCCTTCATAAATATTAATGATCATTGTATGATATTTTATTAGGTGAAGATGAGAATCACTTAATTTCATCTATATTTAATTTAAATTTTATATTTATAGACACCAAAGAATTCAATGCGTTTATTCAATATCAGTAAAAGTATTATTGATTTAGAATTTATATTTTTTAATGCTTTGTTTTAAATATTTTATAGTTTATATTTGATTTGTGTTTTGAATATTGAATTAGAATCATGTTGTTGGTTTAAAATTTAAATTTAATTTATATAAGTGTTGCATTAATTGTAGGTAGTTAGGTGTTTTTTTTTATATAATTATTGCATTGAAATTAATTCTATTTATTTTTATTAATTAAGATTAATCCAGTTAACTTGTGAGCTAACTTGTGAGCTGATTACTATACCAGATTGGATTTAAAAGGATAGTAAAAAATAATATTTAAATATTTATTTGTTTTACATAAAAGCAACATTTCTCTTCAAAGATAGAAAGTAAAGACAAATGGGAAAATTCGTTTGATGTGTATATATTTTTATGTAACAACTAGCTAGTATTATCTGTATACTTGGAACAACGCATTGGAGTTAATTATACAACTATATATTATAAATAATATTTAAGTTATTTTTGAATTAACATTTAAGTTTTTCAATTAAATTGAATAATAGCTTAGTTCAGTTTAATCAACATTCACAGCCAAATTAAATCTACCGTTAAATTTAAATTCTAATTTTTTTTTAAAAAATAATGATAATGTTATTGACAATTTTAATTCCAAGTACCAAACTTTGATATTATAAATATTTATATCGAAGACTCACCACGAAGCCCACCATGAAACCGACACCACAAATTATTTATTTATAATTTTATTAAACCATTAAAAACCCACCTTTTATAAACCTTTTTAAGGGAGTATTTCAGGATAATTCTATACTAGACAGACAATCCCAACATCTACGTAACAGTCTGCCACCAGCTGGTGATTCATCTCGAGTGACTGTATCAGCTTTTACATCCTTGAAAGCGTCTAGCCATGGTAATTTTGCAGGAGCGAGCTAGCTATCCTCCTGAGGAGAAGTTTGGTTTCAAACCCCGGCTTGAACAGGAGAAATACGCCATGCCTTGGATGATCCACATCTCGGGTCAAGCGCTGATGAGCGCATTGAACTATTCATGCGGTCGAGAGCCCTCACAGCCCAGGCACAATGACGCTGTAGTTACTTTCTTTTAATTGGGTGTAAAGCAGTGTCAAACGCATTAGGAAAATCTACCTCCAGTTCTAGTTTTTTTATCAGTTAAGGACAGCACATGCTATCTAATGAACAAAGATAAACACCAGTAGCCAATGGAGCCATGGTGGGAAAACATACAGATTAAGAGAGAAACCGAGCCGTGTAAGGATAAGGCTCAGCTCTTAGAACAGACCAAAATCATATTACTCCAAGATTTGACAAGCCAGCTTAACACTTGTATAACTAAACCAACGAATGCGTAGTATTCAGACCGCTAGTCTCAAAGTCTGATATATAATGCTACTGTCAGAAAAAGAATTTAGTCCAGGCTAGCTGCACATCTGATTGCGAAGAGAAGCAAGCACATTCCAGTCAAAAATAGTTGACAGATCGAAGGTATTCAAATGTTGGGCAACTGCAGGATAAAAGATGCAAAGACTGGAGAATTCCCTATAAACCACAGAGCATCTAAATGGATAAGAATCATCACTTAGAAGAAATTTTTTTGATAGATCACAAGTTTATCTCCTCCAACCGGTTTGACACCAGCAGCGAAGTACGTAGAGAGGAAAGCAGGAGGCAACCGCTACGTAAGCTGAACTTTAAGTGTAGGAATTATAGCAAGGCAATAGTGCAAAGCATCCACAAGCACAAAAAAAATCATTACGCAATGTGCAATAACCATGAAGAACTCCTCGAAGTTCACAATGAAAGGAGAGGAGATGGAAAAAATAGGGGATGGAGAAGCAGGCACGTCGGAGAAGTGAGTAAAGATCTTCTCTAAAAGGAAGGCGCTAGACCACAGGCTAAATGTTCAGCTAAATGGAGCACATAATCAACCAAAAAAAGTAAAATAAAGCCAGCATAATTTCAGGATAAAAAAGAATTAAAGAGGCTATTAATTTTATTAACAATCAAATGCAAGTGTAACACTAACTTGACTACGAATTTTTCAATCTCGATCCAACGTCAAGTCCCCTAAACTATGTGCATTAATAATCTAATGCCAGTACTCTAACACTAACTTAACTGAGATTTTTTTTGAACTCCAACATCATTTCCCCATACACCCTCATCTGGAGCCATGTTCAAATCCAATGCACTACCAGGTTGAGGATCAAGGTGACTAACTTGTACACTAGATGGAGGATTGGAATGACTATCTGCCCCATTCGATGCCTCATAGCTGGATGCGGAGTTATTATTTTCCGTATCAGCAGTGGTGTGATGGCTAATATGTCCTTCATGCTTGTAAACCTTATGAACAGTGCCATGATAGCTCATATGTCCGCCGAGAGCTTGTCCACTTGGAAAACTTCTTTCGCACAGATTACACTTGTACTCTTTTCTAGGAGCATCACCAATTATAACGTTTTTGCCTCTCGAATCTTGATGAACCCCACTTACTAGATCCAATTTCCCTTCTTTCTCTCTCTCTCTCTTCCTATTGTGGGCGGCCAGGTGGCCGCCGAGACCTTGGAAGCTGTCAAAAACTAATCCACATTCCCTGCACACGTATGTTCTTTCATGTCCCACTATGAACTCCGAGGGCCTCCTTTCTCGCGTATAAGCAATGCTTTTCATTGGCTTCTTATTCAAGGCAAGTTGATGAGCAAACCTATCTTGGTACTTGGCTAATTCTTCTCTAATACCCTTCTGTTTGCTATCACAGACTGAAGACCACAGTAGAAGGTTTAAGGCTGCAGCTTCAAGAATGTGATCTGCAAAACTTTTCTTTCTGGCTTGATTTAAAGCAGCAAATTTGAGCTTCTTTTTTCTAGATCTTTTCTTCTTGCTATTTCCTGACCAACCCCGTGGGAGATACTCCCTCAGATCGACGGGCTCCACGGACCCTTTAGTACTACTCTCATCAACATCAACATGAAATTCAAACTCTGATTCTGATTCTGATTCTGAAGAAGAGCAATCATGTACCCTCCAATCATCAGTATCTTCTCGATCCTTTTCGTCTTCCTCCTTCTTGTAACATGCCCTTATATGGCCTCCCCATGATTTTCCACTAGGAAACACTTTGTTGCAAACTTTGCACGATTTAGACATGAAATTGCAGCTAGCATAAAGTAAATCAGACCTGATTGTACAAAGGATATACAAAGTGGTAGGTATGATACACCACTATGATTGTACTGTTAATTTTAGGATTAGATATATCTGAAGTTCGTTTCTGTATATATAAAGACTGGGGAGTTTGTATCTATATATAATCGTGAGTTGGAAGCAAGCAAGGAAAAGCAACCGACTTCGATTTCCTTCGTGTTTCTTGAGGGAAGTCATAAAATTTCAATCGTATAAAGATTTTCCTATATAACCCAAAGCCCACAGAGAAAATTGTGGGCAGTCACGTTGTTTGAGACGATATCTTGTTTAATAGGGCTGTTAATTGATTACTCTTACTCCTATATGTTTTTCCTCCTTTGAAAGAAGATTTCTTATTACATATAATGACGACAGTTCAGTCCAATCTGAACGAGGTTCGAACTTAGTAGAGTCCGAACTAACGTAGGATTAGAAGAACAGTACTTGCATCCTACGATCTTCTGGTACGAGTTCAAGAAATATCTGAAGACCAAAAAATCAGGTTTTGGTTTGGGTTTTATATTTATACCAAGAAACCAACATGAAATTCATTAAGTTTGAAAATTTTATATTTATACCAACAATATATAAAGAAAATTTAGGGTTTCTTTCCAGCTGTCACACTTCCTTTTCCCTCTCTCCTCTCTCTCTTCTCCAGCCAGAAACATACCGTGGCGGCAACAGCAGCCCGTCCTCCATTAATATGCTGAAGAGCTCTGCTAATGCAAACATCTAATCGTTAAACATACTGCATGCGAGTCGGATAGATTTTTCAAGAAGTAAAAAGAAAATATTAAGAGTATTATGAAGAATTTTGTAATTGTATTATTAAATTTGATTTAATAGGTGAACTTTAAAATCTGGAGAGTTGGTTTTAATTAAATTTATTGATTTCATATATGAGAATGTAATCTTAATAATAGATGAAAACATAGCTTAGTTTTTAACAAAATTTCAAGATTATAATTTATTTTACAAAAGCTTTTAAAACAATAATAAATTATTAGATCCATCTTAGTCCCTAAGCAAAGCGTGTCATGAACTCTATTAAATTTAATAAAAAAAATTATATAATTTTTAAAATTATTTATATGATAGAAATATATAGTCATGAAATTAAGCATCAATCCAAAAATAAAAATTTATTTGAGACAGCGATAACCTTAAAAAAAATAAAAAATAAAAAAATTATGCAGTTAATTTCTCAACCAGTCCAATATTAAAAGATAAAATCAAGAAAAAACTATTAAAAATAATAAACGGACAAAAAAACATATTCGGCTAGTGGATGAACTCGTCAAACCTATAAATCAAATAACTCAGGCTAGCAAGCTAAACTTGTGAACCGGGTTATGGACTCCAGTAGAATTATAATTTTTTTTCCAAAACTATTTTTATTTTAACTTCATGATAAAAAAAAATATACAATCACAAAATAAAACACTAACCTAATACTGAGATGCTGTAAAAAATTAAGCGACAAATGAAGATAAAAATATTTAATATCGCAACATAAGTAATTTACCTTGTTGTGTTTAATAATTTTTTCTATCAAAATAAATTTGTAATTGAAAAACACGAAATTTATAATAGAAATCAACACACACATAAAATATATTGAATAAAAAAAATACAAGGCTGTACATATGAAAAATCTTATAAAAATCAATATTTTTTTAAAAAATTAATCTATATAAAATTAAGAAAAATCACAAATGAATTGTACTTACCTCTTTAAAAACTTAAAACACTCAATATTATTAAAAAACAAATCTTTACATACTAATTAAAACATCAACCCGCAATTTATTTGGAAAAAAATTCAACTAATGCATTTTTTTTTAAATCAAAATTAAAAAAAAATTCAAGTCAAGCCAAGCACCTGACCCAATCAAGCAACAACTTGCACGTAGGTCTATATTTTTTAATTTTAATGGGGAAGACGACACATCATTTGCCCCATGCATCATAAGAAAAACAATTGATGCATCACCTACATCAGCGTCATCTGTTCATCCCTAAAATCTGACTACCGTGGAAGCTGAAAAAACATGGTCTTTTTATTTTTTATTTGAAAACTCATTTTCATCCCATTTTTTTTCCAAAACACTTAGCAAACACCGTATAGACCTTGTTAAACCAATTCATGACCACAAAAAACATAAACAACCACTTTAAAACTTGAAATCCATTCGGAAAAAAAAATCTTGAGCTCATATATGATTTTTTTAGGTGTTTTCAAGGTAAAAAAAATACTTAATCTTAATTCTTCTCATCATATAAAATCATTCGATACAAAAACAACCATTTGGGTGATCGGATTCCTCACCAACAGAGACTTTTTCTCTAAGTTAGAATTGGTGACCTCATCTCTCTTTTCCAACCAAAAACAAAAACAGGACAGAAAAATAAGTAAAATAAAGCTTGGTATTAAAATTTAATTTTGTAAAATTTAAGAGACTGGTTACCTAATAGCTAAAAAATAATGAGAACTCAAATGAATTTTTGACAAAAATTTTCAATCTGCCACTTGTATTACCTGTTTTTTTAACTACAGTTTTCTTTCTTACAATTCAACCCTTCCTTATTAAAAAAAAACATATAATTAAGCTTTAATTTGGTTTTAAAAGGTTTCAATATTAAAAAAAAATTGATGATCAAATTAAAAATTTATAAAATTTACACTATTATAATTCACAATAAAATAATAAAATATGAGAAAGTGAACTGTAATTTTTTAAAACAGCACGTATAATATGTTTTTACAAACAGTAAAAACACAACAATTTTTAGCTTCTTGTATAATGAATAATAATATTTTTGCTGTTGGGGGGTCAAACTCGATAAGGCGTGGAACATATAATTGAGGTCTGCAAAATCCATGTATTCGTACAACTTACTCATCTCAGAATTTGGACCTTTTTGGTGAATGAATTTGTTGGCTTGCACAACTCTTCAGTGCTTGATTTCCGTGACGCCAAACTTCCCCAAGCTATCACTATTGCAGACCTTGGGTGTTCTTCAGGACCGAACACTTGTTATATTTGTGGTTACTCGGATCACAGGCTTGATCTAGAAAAGGTGCTCTCAAATGGGCCAATCACCACAACGATTTTCTATTTTACTGAATGATCTTCCAGGAAATGATTTTTACACGTTTTCCAGTCTTTTTTATGGATACCCTATGGATATCCAAAATCCGTAATGATCACAAGCTTGATTCACATTGCTTCCTCTTCTTTTGATTCCTTTTATGCTCAAAACATAGAGAATTTGGGAGTAAATAAATCCAAATATGAGGACATATATTTGCGAAGGAACTTGTACATGCATGAGAAAAACATTTGAAGAGTCCAAACAAGGGCATAAGGGGATGGTCAAAATCATGAAAGTCTGAGAAGGTCACGGACTTCGCTAGATTTTTCTCCTTGTAAGACTCGGCTTTTACAAGGAGAACGCCAGAGGTGGTGATACTACAAACTCCTAAACGGGGAAGGGGAGAAGGAATTATAATTTACCAAGACTCAACTCATAAAATGACGGTATAAGCATAACATTAACTGATTACAAGTCTACTTGCTCTAAATTCCTTGTGATAATAAACCTCTAACATGGATGCTCCTAAATGCAAAAGTCAGTAATATTTGTAGACTACAAAACAGAACCACTAACTATAGCATCAACCACAACACAACAGAACTACAAAAGAAAATAGAAGAATGTACTAGCGCCTAGATGAGCATGTAAGCTATTGAGCATATGAAGATCTGTACTCCAACATTTCATTCCTGTATTTCTCCTTGTCCCTCAAACCTTTCTCCTGATAAACCTGCATCACAATAACAGTAAGGGGTGGAGGACCGAGAATAATTGAGAAACCCAGATATAAACAATTTCACTTACCTGCTTTTCTGCCTCCGTGAGGTTGTTCCATAAGAGTCCAATCTTCTTGCTAATGACTTTCTCTTGCCCATGGTGTAGGGGCTTTAGCTGGGCATAATGCTCAGTAAAGAAAAAATTGTAGCCACTCCTGTTGGACTTGGGCTGAGAGGGATCACGCAAGGCTAAACGCGATCTCTTCCGGCGCCGGCGAGGAGGCAAATCTGAAGAACGAGAATCCTGAGACTCGTGAAATGTACGAGGAATATGGTATAGGACACCTTTAAGCTGATTAGTGCCCAGGTTCACAGTAACCAGATATCCATTATCAAATTTGCCATCAATGATTCCACTCACTGAACAACCAATCTGCAATTGCTGACTACCTGAGATTGAAAAGGGTCATCACTCTACATGCTGCAGCTATAGATGTTATTAGAGTCATGCATTCAGAAGTCAGAAAATATTCAGCACACAAACAAGAAGGAGAAGGTACCATTGATGCAAAATTTAAAGTAGCATACAAGTTTCCGAAGCAAGATGATAAATAGGAAATAAAATTTCGGTTGTGTTTTTTTCATAATTTTCATCAAGTATACTATAGCAAAAGCAAACTGCACACTTTTCACAATCACTGAAGAGATAGTTCATTAATACACTAAGGGATAAGTAATTCAACTCATTCACATCTCTCAACCAGTAATGATGGATCTATTCAGCAGCTCAAATTTAGTAAATTACTTCATGGTGCCTATTGCCCCTTCATAGGCAATTCTCAGAGTTGACCAAAAAGTGGAATTAGGATACTCCAAAAGTACAAGAGAGAATCCAACAACACATCCAGTGGGAAAAAAAATTGAAAATTGAAAATGACTTTTCAGCTGAGCCATAAACCTCAAGATGTAAAGTTTTCGACTACTAGTAGACATCCAGCATTGTAATAGTCAAAAGCTATAGACCTCTCCAGAAGATTATCCATACTGAAGGCCACAATATAATCAATTATACTGCCATTTTTATTGCTTGTTTCTCTTCAAAAAGCTCCAAATGAAAATATGCTACTCTGGATCTATTGAAGTCACAAAAAGAAAAAAATTGCAAAAATTAAGCAAAAGAAGATCCAACCCAGACTTTAAGATAGGACAATATATCTACGCCATCATATTGACAGCAGTAGCTGACACATTCCCTTACTAGAAAACTGGTTTGTAATGGCACCTTCTTCTAGGGTTGCAGATCCATTAACAAGGCTCCTCCCATTCATTGCATCTGAGAGAACAGAATGCCAAAAGTATATATTGGGTAATTTTGAAAAAAAGGAAAGAGAAAACAACAAGAATATGATCACAATTACCAGTCCCTGAAACTAAAGGAATTTGTTTGTTGAAGTGGTAAACCTGCTCGAAATGATAGAGTAATGATAGATAATGCTTCCTTAAGACAAATGATGCACTGGTAATTGTAGTTGGGAAATTGAAGGCTGTAATCACTTCCTTCCATTTACGATCTGTAATGACCTGTAACCATTTCAAGAGAAATTAAAACCAGAAGAAGAAGAAGAAGAAGAAGAATGCCCTTGAAAGAATTTTACGGTACTTCCCACAAAACTTAAAATGATTCCAAAGGCACTAATAAGTTCCACATTTCTGTGAGGTTTGCACAATAAATTATTCAGGCAAGTCATTTCACCAGAAAACTCACACTTAATGCTATCCTTCATTCAATTGTGAGAAGATGAGGTGAAACAGAATATAAGAAGGGCAGCGTACTTTGTAACAGTTTTACATTTGCAAAAAGCTCCTAGACAGAAGATAAGAAATTAATAACCCATACCTTCTCAATGCCACCACGAGATGTGACCTCCACAAAAAGATGGTGAAGATCAAGAGCCTTTCCTCCCACAGTAGGAACCCTATTCATTAACAAAATTTACATCAAAGATTGTTAATCATACTTCCATCCATAGTTTCTTCTTTTAAGAAAACCATTGATGTTTCAATTTTAATCCAGTTGCGCATTAAAATAGACAAGCAATAGAAAATCCTCAAGGAGATAGAATTAAGTGGAAGGGGGAAAAGGTTACACAGTTTGCTACTTAAAATAAGATTGAATCTAGACTGAGAGAATACTATTGAAGCCAAAACCTAACAACATATAGTCAATAAATCAGTTATAAGGTCCACTTATAAGCAATTGCCTTTGGATGGTTGAAGTATTTAAGAAAAACTACTCTTTTTTTCCCTCTAGTAACCAATTAAGGTGTTGTTCTTTAGTTCTTTTGATAATGATAAATTTCATTGCTTTTTTTTTTCATTTCATTTCATTACTTGCATCTCAACAGTCATTGGAGATCATCAGCATACCAAAATAAATTACCATAACCACATTCATTAAGAATTGATCAAATCCAAGAAAATAAAGCAAGTCTTTTATGAAATATCAAAGAAGTCTACAAGTCATAAAACACAAAAGGCAACGCAGAAAAATCCTAGTTCACATTGCATCTTAAAGTTAGTGCTCAAGGAGTAATTCAAATCTTGGAAACATAAAAATCTAGGAGAAAGCAACAAACTTTTTAGCTCGACCATTTTAGTTGAAGTTGGGAAACTAGAAGAACATACAAATATGCGTCTCTCCACATTGAGGGGTGAAGTTAACCCCAAAAGGTGCTAGAATATTTTCACAACCAAACATGAAAAAATCTAATAGCCAGAAAAAAAAAAAGAAGCAAATATGGCAACTAAAGGAAGCTAGATCGTTACAATATAAAGACATAATTCATGAGATAAACCCAAAAAAAAACACTTGAAATAGAAAGAATCCATCAAATAAGATGGACCCAGATAATAATAATAATAATAATAACATAAACAAATAAAGTATGTTAAAGGGTTTGCAGGAAAACCAACTTACATGAATTTGGTGCCAAAGGATTGATGAAAAGCTTTGAGCTTTTCCCAAAAAAGGTCTGAACTTTGAGCAATATCTTCATACTTGGCTGTAGCTGGAGGATAGGACCTGAAAGATTGGCCATTTATGCTCTCACTGTGTAATTCTTGTTGCTGAGGTGAAATAACTGTAGCAGTTGGGTCCAGGGTAGACATTTTTGTTTTGGGTAGACAAAAAAAAAAAAAAAAGGATATAAGTAGACTAGCAGAAATTTTAATTTTTCCCTTCTACTTTTACAAGACAAGAACACAAACAGAAAGACTTCAGTTAGCCTATAGATATGAAGATGTAAGAGATAAAAATAAGATTTTTATAAGATTAGAAGAGCATGAAAATCCCAGAAATATTTTGTGAGGTAAATAAAAGAAGAGGGGAGGATTAGAATAAGATCAAAAGCTACTATAAATAGTTGTACTTGCAACTTGCAAGTTGAAAGGTTATCATGGTAATTGTATTTCACCTGGTTTGATAGGCTAATAATAGAAAATTAGAGCCCTCTCTTTGAGGAAGATTGTAATTAAGGTAGGGGAGTTGTAAGTGATGAGGATGTAAAGGGTAAAAACAATTGGACAAGAATTTCAAAATTTAAAACTTTTTTAAATTTTTACAATACTTTACTTTATCCTATTTTCAGAGATTTTTTTTTCTATTTCAACTATGGATATTTGACCATAAATCTCATTCAACAAGGAAAATAATCTTCAAAAGAAAATGATAAAAAATCTTACTAAAAGATGAGTCAAGTGGTGTGTATCTTGTTTTTACTTTCCATATAAATACAATATAATATCACAATATTAAACTCTAATTATGTTAATAATAATTTTTTTATGTAATTTTCCTGAATGAATTGATTGATTAAGTATACTTAGGAATTTCTAATTTCTTTATATAGTATGTGTTTAGAGTGCTAATTGGATGGTTGTTGTTGTGTGCAATGAGCCTTTCACTCTTGGCTTCTCTGCAAATATATTCATATTCTACAAGTGCAAATATCCTAGGAAAATAATTCCAAAAGGGTAGTGAAAAATATGTATTACAATTTGCAATATGGGTTTTATTTCTTTTAGTAAAATGCCAAAAGTTTTGCTTACTCGTTTCTCTTTTTCCCTTTGTGTAATAAAGAAATGGAGCACTAGGAAACCAGCATTGGAGCAAGGGCAGCCTAGCATAATTTTGAACTCCCAAAGTTTTACTTGGAACTCACAGACCTGAAGGCTGGAAATGAATGCTTTGAAATTCTGTATTTCTCAAATTCAATGCATTGGAATGTGTGCTTTGGGACTAATGCCCTTCTAGCTGGTTGTATTTCCAGCAAGGCACAACCCAATTCATCAATCATCAGCATTTGTGGCTTAAGTGCCTCTGCTCCAAAAAATTGTTAAGAGTGCAAGACATTTTGGTGCTTCAATAGAACATCACAAAGCAAGGTAAGTGAAGATTACACATAAAGAGGATCATGCAAACCTTTTGAGAGAGAAAAAAAAGTGAAAACCAAAAGGAGAAGAAAGAAGCCTCTCTAATAAACCACTACCACTATACAAGGTTTACACAAGTGAAGCACAATCGATTGAAGAAATGGTGATATGATCTAAAAGCAACATGGGAAGCTGGGGTCCCAGTCATAGCCATTGCTGGCTGTGGCCAAGATGTAGTAGGCAACAATATGGCCAATGGATCCCCAAGCAAGAACATCAACAATGTTGAAACCAACTGGATCATTTGATTTCAGGAGGCTAACATATTCCTTGGCACGCTCATCTCCTGCCTCAAAGTGAGTCAAACCATTCTGCTCAGGCACTTGTTTTGCCACGTTCTCCCTTTGGAAGTTAAAGAACACAAACCTTCCCAAAAAGAGTGATACCCCTGTGCTCAAGCTTATGACCAATGATGGGTTAAGCTCTGCTTTCACAGCTAAGCTCCTTTTTGGTGCAGTGAGGGTGATCTTGGAGAGGGAGGCGGTTTTGGCCTTGGGGAGGGGTCTAAGGCCTTGGAATGAGATGTTGGATGGGGTGAGGTTGTGGTGGTGCTTTTGGATGGTGGGTGTGGGAAGCAAGCTAAAGGTTGCCATTGCTGGTGCCTGCCTTGTGAGTTGAAGATAGGTTTGGAGATGATGAGATTGTGCTTTGCTTCATAAAGATCATATATCCCGCTAGTGGTGGTGTAAGGAAGATTAGTGTTGTAAGGGGAAGCGATAGTGGAAAGATTTTGGTGGGTGAGATGGCCATGCATCATTGGTTCTTTGTGGATTAGATATTTTGGGCCCTAAATGGTGACCATGGAATTTGCATGGTCACCCTTTAGGGCCGAAAATCTATTTAATTTTGATGGCTTTACAGCTCTATTTATTTTAATTTTGTTGGTCAAAGGTAATCATGAAGGATTCGGATTTCCTCAAGAAGAAAAAATAACAATGAGGTCGGTTGCTTTTTCTTGTTAATAGATGCTCCCTAATTCGTTCAATTATCAGTTTTTGTTAGCCCAGAAAATAATCCCACCATCAACCTTTGCTATCATTGCTTTTGGTTGATCATCTTGAACAATGATAATACTGGTACTTACGGGTCCTAAATCAGTCAAGAAACATATGAAGACATATTGCTACGAGAAGTAATTGACATGCATGTTTATACTGAATCAGAATTAAAAAATTGGATTTCTTGATGATGGAACCGGGATTAATAATGGGTCGGCTGCAGATGCTATCCATTCAAATCAGAGTCTTCCAGAGGGTTGGCACAAAACCTGATAGATCATCCGTGAAGGAATATGAAGTTGTGTTTGCTAACGAAGCAATGACCCAGAACAGACTGGTCATGTGTATATGGTCCTCTTAGGGTATGGTAAATGTAAGCATGCAAGTTTTCATCAAGTGTACTCGAGAATCTCAAATAGTTAGGGCAAAAGGAAACTATGTGATATCTCGTTTGCACCTCGCAAATTGCAATGAGGTGGGGACTGGAAAGGAAACAGATCAGAAAGACTGGATATCACGAGAAATAAGATTACATTGGACAGCAGATAGAAAAAATCATCTACCTGAAGAAGCAGAAGTTCAATTCCATGCTATTGTTCACATTGAATTATACATTCTAGCCTTCTGTACATTCCCTCCTTTCTACACATCTTATAATAACCCAACAACAACGGTGGCACCAAGACTAATGGAACCACGAGAACCTAAAATTCCACAATAGTAATACAATATACACCTAAACCTCCTTCTACATTATATGGTTTTATTAGGTTCCTCAATTGCATCAAGGGAAAAAAACCATACCAACACACATTTCTTCAAGCAACTCAAACAAAAGAATCAAGGTATGAATAGTTCCGGCAACGGCCATACTCAAGGAGACTACCGTATGTGCGATCCCACACTCCAATGTAAAGAGCCTCTGTGTCAGGACTGAATGACACACCAGATATCTCCCCAAAGAAATCAATCTCCTGCTCCTTTTCATACCCATTTTTCACGTCATAAACATGCACAAAATCTGCAGGCTCAGCCATTGCCATATATTGGCCATCAGATGTGTATCGAATTGACCGAATTGCACCAAGATTGCCCTTCAAAACAGCAAGTGACTTGGACAGGTTCCGAACATCCCAAATGCGGCATGTTTTGTCCTGGTTCCCAGTAGCAAAAGTGACCCCATCGGGATGCCATGCTGATGCAAACGAGAAATCCAGATGCCCAGACAAGGATGTCACTGTCTGTAAGCATTCAAAATTCAAGTCATCACATATACTCCTCTGTAAAATTCATATTTGTAAAGTTGATGGCAAGGAAAGACAAGTACCTTCCCAGAACTGGAGTCCACCAACATACCATCTGGGCTGTCGCCAACAATTGTTAGAAGCTTTCCATCAGGACTAAGGGAAGTATGCTGCACACATGACAAAAAACAAAACATGCAATAACCATCAAATGTTTATATTTCCAGTCCAGTAGTTAAAAAACCTGGCCTCAGCCACCCCTATTGTCAAGTTAGGCAAGAACTAGGCCACCATGCCTTCCCCGGCAAAACATAACTCAAGAAAACAGTATTTATCCAATCAAGTAAAATGAACTCAAGATTGCAGAGACAATGAAAGAATATGCTTCTGTTTCACTTATCAGTGATAGACTGATAGTCTTCATACAACAAATTGTTAGCATGTCACCAAATTAATATAAAAAGACAACTGGTTCCCTGAATGCTTGCGTGTCACTCCTCAATTAGTGACTGACAAGTAACAAACAACCCACGAGGAGGCTAAAGATGCAACACTCTGGTAACAGTTGAAACTGTCCAAAGAGAGCAACAGTTGCAGAACCGGTTAAACTATGAAAACTTGACATTATATGTGCATTACTAATCTGCACATGTGGAAAACAAATTTTTGATTCATTACTAAGATTTGATCTCCTCTTTCTATAAGAAGAATCCAACCTTTTATCTGAAATGCCACAGAGATCAAAATACACACCTGCATATGGTGAGAGAGATGAAACTATGGATGGCATGTTAGGGGGGTCTCATCAGTGCAAGAGTTTAAAGTATCACAGTAGCTAATGGGTTTCTAATACAAGAAATAACATGTTGAGTTACCAAACTGGATATTGGTTACTCACGTTCACTGGCCAAGGAAAACGAAAATGCTTTGAGAGCTGGTATTTCTCCATATCAAAATCTCTAACTCCACAGTCATTGTTTGAAGCAGTAAAGTGCACTGCACCACTGGCAATTAAAATAACAAAGGTAGGTTATTTCTGCATTAAAAATGTTATAGTCCACCATCAGCACAACGGAAAATATGTACCTCGGACTATCATAGATCTCAACAGCGTTGGTGATAGCATTATCATCATAAGTTGTTCTGGAACAAAAGCTTACTCCAGGCCGATCTAGATGCTGCATTCCAATAAAAGCTTGATAATAAACCTTTTTTTTTTACTACCAGAGAAATCATTAAATCAAATCTCAGAGGTGGCATGATTATAGAAACAATTTATATTTCCAAGCAGCCAAAACAAGCTGAGAAAGTGCCAACACCCCATAAAAGTGACATTTATATACTAACACTGGTCACCCATTTTATGAAATCTCTTTATTTCTTTCAAGAAAAAGACTTGCAAAAGCAAGATCTTAAACTTACCTTGCAAATAAGCTCTCCCTGGAACCCTCCAGCAACTAGCAAATTATCTTTCACTGCTAGAGTACTAACTTGAGTCTGCGTGAATCCTTCCAACAGACTTCCAGGATGTTTCTAGAAAACAGAACAAATTGATCAATTTACAGAAGAAATCAAATCTGAATACTAATCTGCACAAAGATAAGAGTAAGTAAAGCCAAAACTGACCTCAGTTGGTGCCACATGTCCAGAAACATCAAGAACATCAGCCTTGCTGCAAGTTAAGGAAGACCAATGAATGACAGAGAAATGCGACATAAGGTAGACATCATGCTTTGTTGTAGCCCAAACCAAGTTCCTCAACTGCATCATGAAAAACCACAGATACATGTATGTAAGTCAATCAAACATTACAACCACTTCAAGCCTATCTGCACTCAATCATACATCTATTGATGTACCAGACTTTCCAGACTCCATGAATTGTCACAACATTTTTCTGTAGAAAAAGCTGGCTTCTCCAACTTACCTGAAAATGAAGAATGGTAGATTTGACAGATCTGGAATTTCGTCTGAACTCATAATACATGCCCCCCTTTTCAGTAATTTTGCAATCCTGCATGAAGAAAAAGACAGTATAAAACTGTTGAAGTGATCTTGCTGACAGAGAGCACTCTTGGAACAGAGATGAAATAAGAATTCACCTTTTTTGAATCTTCCCCAGAGTGAGGTATATTCTCATAGTTCTTGTATTGTTCTAGCCTGGTTTGCCGGTATTTATCTCTAGTGATGCTAAGTCTCTCCCAAGGAATTCCCTGAATGTCTTTTCCATTTCTAGCATCAGCAGCAGATGTATCAGCTACTTTATTATTCTGCAGCAGAACACAAAAATGCTTCAAATCCTAAATCAGACCAAAGTTACAGTGGCAAAAATTGTCCAGGATTGCCCACGCAAATAATGTAGTAAAGAACACGAACCAGGTAGTCATATTCATCAATGTCAGAGTCTGAGCCCATCTCCCTAGCACGAAACTCTTCATCCATGTCATCATCAACATCTTCCATTTCATATTCATCTTCCATGTATTCAGCATCATCCCCTTGGTAATGGGACATATTTTTCTAACAATTCCACCTACCCTGTAACATCAACTCAAGCCAATCAGTCAAGTATCAACAGAAGCTGATGTAACCATAAAGCAAAATAAACACGCAAACCAATTGCCAAATTTAAAAGATTAAAATGGTTGGAGAAATAATAAAGCTATAGATTCAATGTCTATAGCAAGTAAAAGATTATAGGAATGACTGCATATAAGTACTACTGACAACCAATCATAGTCAACTCATTTAGATACACGAAGATGACAAATCACAAATCAACAACAAAAACCATGAAAACAGAACATCCATACATATTCCACGATGATACACAGAAGAAACAGGTAATAACATTCATAGATTCAATAAACAAGTCAGTCCTCACTGCTCATATAAATAAAGAAGGTGCTTGAGGTGGAATCAAAATATGAAGTAACGAATTACAATTGTGCAACAACAAACACTGACCCAATGCAGCAAAACTAATTCACCATGACAAAACAATCAACACCAGGAACAAGTAATTACAGAGTGACATCCAAGCATCACAAAACAAAAGGGACCAAATCCATAGTATTTGTTTAGATTAGCCTTTAATCATAAGCATTCAGTAAGTTAGAAATTAACAGCATTCCATCGTATTACTCCAAAAATCATCAAACTTTAAACAAAAATCGACCAAAAACCAATATAATCCAAAAACCAACAAAACACTAAAAAAATTTCTCAATTCCTATATGTTCGCCGACAATAATTTAAAATTAATAGAAAAAATCCAAAATTAGCTCATCATTTCTCAATTCCTAAACAACAAAACACTAAAAAAATTTCAAAACGAAACCATATTCACCAAAACCCCAATTGAATTTCAATGTCACAAACTTTCAACAAATTGAAGCAAAATCAGGAGAAAAAATAAAACGCCATCTTAATTATGATTACAAATACAAAAAGGGATCGCAAAACTAGACCAGAGGAATCGATATAAACCCTAAAGTAGGTAACTTTTAACCCAAAAAAAAACTGAAAGAAAAAAAAGGAATAATTTTGAACGAGTTTTGTACGTTATGGGGACCAAAATTGAGGAACCCTGAGATCGGGAGAAGAGAAATAGGAAATGAAAGAGAGAAATGGTACCTGCGGGTGAGAGTTGCAACTTTGAGGATTGGAGAAAGGGAGCTCCTTTTGTCGATCTAGAGAGGAAATATAAAATATCAGAGCTAAATAGTACCAATAATGGCTATATTAAATAATAGGAAAATGTTTTTATCTATATCTTATGGTAGATAGATAATAATTTGTTAGTTACCCCTTGGCCCTATCACTTAATTATTATTAAATATTATGTATATATATATATATTACTTTTTTTTATTTTGTTTACATTTTAATTAAGATTACTTTTTTTAATAATATTAAATATGTATCTTTTATATTGGTTTGGTATGTTTAGAAAAAAATTAATAAAATCCTCTTGAATTAGTGGTTTTAAAATTATAAAATGATGTTATTGTTTAATAACACCATCTTGAGCTACTACTAATATAGTTTCATTATTCATTTTTTTTTATTTGTATAATAAAAACAGTAATTAGTTATTTATTCAATAAAAAAATAAATTTTATAGTGCAGCTTCATATGTGAAAAAAATAAATATATATATTGGTAGAAATATATAAAGTGCATGCCTAACTCAATAGTAAAAAGCTTTGTTGAGAGAATAAGAGGCTATTACAAGACAAAAGATCTTAGTAGAGAGAGATACAATGCTAGAAACATATAGCTCATGTTTATTTTCAAAAACATTGTTTTTATTTATTCTAAAATGATTGTTTTATGAAAAATTAAGGGAATATGTTTGCTAAATACAATTTTTTTAAATGAAAAAAAAACGTATTTATTCGCTTAAATTGAAAATATTAAAAGAAATTATCATAATAATAGTTAAACAAACAAAAATTTTATTTTTATAGTAGAGAATTAAAAAAACAAAAAAAAAATCATTTCAGTATTTTAAATTTTTTACAAAAAATGAAGAACTAGAAAATGCGTCTTTTTAAGGAAATAATTTTCATTTCTAGTTAATAATGCATTTCTTGAGCTTTTTATTTTTTAAAAAAATTAAAAAACTATTTTTTTCATAAGTAAACACAACTATAAATTTCTATTTCTATGTCCATTTTATAAATTTATTTTTATAAATGTTTCTTTTCCACTCCAAATCACTAATCATTGATGTTTGAAACTATAGACTTGATTAGTCCGTGGTTGACTCAGATTTTACTGAGTCAAAACTTCCACTATTATTCATTGATTTTTTTTGAATTTTTCTAGTCAGAATGATAATTTTTTTAATTTATTATTCTTAAAAAAAAATTGTCGACCCTGCTGTTACCAGATAATCGAGTTAGGTTGTTCTGTCATTGAAAGGATTAGTTCTTCTGCCCTTGCCAGCAGCCCAGCACGGCCAAGGAGGTCTACCATGCATTCATAGCTTCAACAGGTCGTCTGATTCCAAAATCATGTTTCATTCGACTGAAATATTGCCGGCCCTCTTCAACACAACCAGCATAAGAGCAGGATGATAGCATGGCTACAAAGATGACTTTATTTAGATGTATCCCATCAGCAAGCATCTCATCAAACAGTTGAAAACATTTTTTAGCTTGGCCATAGATGGCAGAAGCTGAAATCTTAAGTCCCCGTGTTACAATGTTTCTCTGGGGCATTTTCTGAAATAATTCATAAGCACAACACTCAATGCTGCCACACTTTGCATACATATCGATGAGACAGTACTGAGTTTAGTGCTCGTAACTCCAGTTTTTCAATGTATGCCTGTATCCATCTTCCCTGATGCTAAGCTCCTAATTGTCCACAAGCAAAGAGCAAACTCACTAGTGCTGCTTCATTTGGCAGGATATGTGAAACTATCGTATCTTGAAAAAGAGCTAATGCCTCAGCATGCATACCATTCTTTATATATCCTGTTATTAATGCACTCCAAGATGCTGCATCGTTTGCTGCTGTGTTATCAAACATTTTTCTAGCCTTGTCTACATGACCCTCGCTCAAGTAACCTGAAATCATGGCATTCTTAGGAAGCGTATTCTCTTCTGAGAATTCTCCAAGAACACCTTCGGCGTCATCTATGCTTCCTGAATTTGTGTACATATGAATTAGGGAGCTATGGATGTGGGTATCTGGTACTATTCCTGCCTTAATTATCTGGCAATGCACTTGTTTTCCTTCAAAAAGAGCTTTCAAATGGAAGCATGCTTCAAGGACAAAGATGTGTAGTGTAGTTGTCTGGTGAAAGGTAGCCAGTAGGAATTTATCATACAGTAACAAAGATTCATGAGGAAACTTACCCATTGTTAGGCCCTCTAAAACACGTCAGGAGAAGGTATTCTCTCAAGATCGAACAGCATAATAAATCTGCAACATTGTAACACAAGAATCGAGGAGCCTTCTATCACTTGAGGGATGATGACCAACAAACTGCGCATGTAATTATTTTACTTCCTGGAAGTTGTGGCGCATTTTAAGTGAGATAATAGTAGCTGGTGTTGAACAAGTGAGGAGCAGATTTCCCTCCATGAGATGAGGAGAGATTGTTCGAGAAGACGCCATGTGGCAGTTGCAATTGCTGATATTGAAGAGGTTATTTCAATTCCCACAGCTGCAGCCAATGCTGCTTGCAGCTAGTTAAGGATGGAGTTGTCTTCCACAACCGGCTCAAACTAGAAAATATCTCACAGGCTCACAGCTAGGCAAAGATGACAGTTGTTGCTGATATAAAATGGTTTTTGATAAACATGGCATCATCTATTCATTGCCACGAACAAAATCAAAGGATGAAAATGATTCATATGAAGACAATACCATCTCAGGTACACAGCATAAGGGCACAGGCAATATTGGCATGAAAAGGGCAAGTTGATATCTGAAGAAACAAATTGGAGGAAACCTTGAATTTATAGATTGAAGTATTTTTAAGGGGAAGAATACATATTTTAATTCTTTTTTCCAGTATGCCTAAATAAACAGTTTTAGATGTCGCATCTACAGAATGGAATGAGAATTTTCTCTCTCCCAAGGTTAAAAGAAATTATTGCGGGGGAAAAAGAATGATAAAAAACATTTTAAGGCCTTCAAAATAATTAAAATAATTCCACTATGAAACCAGCTAAAAGAATCAGCAGCAAGGGTGGACCATGCATAATCTGACTCCCATTTTTGTCACTGGCCAGTTCTGATGGCGGTAGTGCAGGGCATTCAAGTCCCAGCTTCCCATCCTTACATTCATTGGCAAAAAGACCAGGAGGATATTTCCCATTGAGGTTAATGTAGCTGAACACGATTGATGCAAACACAATCATTATTGTATCCAAGTATGCTTCCAATCACCAAGCTTGCAAGTGTATATACTGTTTAATTGTTATCAAATAAATAAGAAGTAATATCTCCTCCAAATTCACAAAGAAATGCATGCATGATGATTTGCAGAGGAAGATCTGCAACATTGAATACCTAAGTTGTTGCAGTAATGCAAGAGTAATCAAACTTGTGTAAGCACTTCAAAGAATTTAAAATAACTCAAGCTGTGAAAGTGTAAAACAAACTATGTGTGTTGACGGATCAACAGTGGACATGAAATAGTACATAGGTGATAATAACTTTCCACAAGAGCTTTTAGCAAACACAACTGGGCAATAAAGATTACAGTCCTTGTAGTTTTATTATATCCAAAAGAATATCACGAGGTTGAAGTGATGATGAAATTTCCTTTAGAAACCCTACCAAAAGGACCTTTGAGTTCCAGAGGAGAGAAAACTAAAGATAAACCCAGACACCTCAAGCATGATGTTAACTCAAACAAAATGGGGCACATAACAAAAGAATAAAAACTGGAATCCCTTACATCACAGAAGAAAGCATTATTGTGATCACAATCTAGAGAACCCAAAACAAAATTTGATCAAAATTGAGCAAATAAGTAGTTAAAAAAGGCAACCTTTCTTAGTCTGAAGAAGATTCCTGCCAGTAGAAGCATGAGATTCAAAAACACCATCTGCATCCAAATAAACAAAGAAAGACACAGCATAAAAAATGGATCTTTGTAACAAAAATCAAAAGCAAGCATACTTGAAAGTGAAAATAAGTACCTGAAATGAAAGTAGAAGCAAAAGAAGGAGAAGCAAAGAGACCCATCAAGAGAAAGAAGAAGAAGACAATTCTACAACAGTGATACAATCCCATCTCCCTTGTAAAGTTTCAATCTTTCTACGTTCCTTTCTTTCTTTCTTCACTTCAATATATCTATCTCCTCAACCCTTGGATTAGCACTGTTTTTCGAGATCTAGACAGAAACATAAACGTATGTAAGGAAAAAAAAACAAAAACACTGCTAATATAAGTACATAATAGAATAAAAGGAAGGTGAAGACAGTTGATGCTTCCAGTTTGTGTATCTGAAAATAACTATTGCTATGAGCTATCAACTATATAAAAGTGGGATACAGGCATACAGCAAAGAACGCGAAAACTGGGGTCACCACTCACCATCCTATTTCCTAATTCCTCCTCAAGTTTATATGCTTTATTAATGAGAGAAACAAACTAATAGATATTATAAATTATGGTGGCTCTCCTTCTTGTCCTTGATAGTTAGTTCATCAATCCAGGGGTCAATCAAGACAAGCAGGCAAAGACTAAATCCAGACTTGCTGTCTCTTGTCCTTTCTGTTTTTTTTCCCTCACTTTTTTGTCATCTTTGCAAGCCTTCTAAAGCAGCTGATCAATTTTCAAGTGAGTTGGTAAGAGTATTCTATTGTGTTTAGTACTGAGATATAAAATATTTTTTAAGAGTATTGATATAAATATATTTAAAAATTGCAATTTATTTGGTATTGTATTAGTTTATGTTTTTAAATTATTTTTTATTTAAAAAGATATTAAATTAATTATTATTAGGTTTTTTTTTATTGTTTTTGACGTAAAGATATTAAAAATAAAAAAAATATATTTTAATATATTTTTAAATTAAAAAATACTTTTGAAAAAGATTCTCTTAATTGCATTAAGAGCTACAAAATAAGGGAACACACTGAGATTAATTGCAAAGAGGAGGGTAGAGTCCACCTCTTGTGTAGCAATTCCCCACTTGATGTTGATTTGTGTGGGAATTACAAATGGTTGTCAATTCATGAGGTGTGATTTCTCCAATTTTTTTTAGAGTGATCATAACGGGAAGGGAGTTTTGTTAAAATTAATGATGATCTTAATTTGTGGAGGTCTCCATCGTTGAAAACCTTAATTAATTACAATTAGCATAATACAATCATGCACGCACACAACCAGAAATCTCATTCTCAAGAGGGATACTTATATAATTACTGAAAGGGGTTTTTTATATTATTATTTTTTTGCATCCATGCTGATCCATGGTGTGTAATCACTGCATGGCTTCTGTCCTTGAAATCCCTCTGGGTGGCATGGAGAGTCAGACTGGCAAGAAAGGATTCTCGGTAGAGTGCAAGCCTGAAGCCACGTTGTTTTAATTATGCATTTATCAAAATAGGATATAATGTAAGAAATTAGCTGGATTAAGGTATCAAAATAACTTTACTTACATGGATTTAACTAGTTAATAAAATCAAGCCTGAATCCCACAATGTCAGATATGAAGTAGTCATAAGAAGAAATAATGCAAAGAGGGATCAGCAGGTCCCTAAGATACGTGGTACACAAACAACATGATGACTTATACAAGTGCAGGCATTGCACGCACCCTCCTTATTCCCCACACTACGAGGCCCAATTAATTATATATATCGTATGTACAAGATTATTGTTTATTGAGGTAAAGCTGCTTATTTAACGCAGAGACTCAAAAAAGCTGGTTAAGGTATTCAGCTACAGTAGTGTATTTGACATCAGGATAAAGCTCAGAAGCCTCTACACCAAACGATGGCTCAATCTCGAAGTTCGTCTGATCTCCTTTCACAAACAAAGAGTGACAGATCGATAAAATCACTTTGCGTTGACCTGAAGCTTCTGCAGCGAGAGAAGAGAAGTAATGTTAAACTGCCTGATTAGTTCACCGTGTTAATTTTGAACAACTGAAACTAAGAACAACAGTATCTCTAAAAATTATTCAACTCGAGGCGGCAGAGCCCGAAGGATCGATGCTAATGAAATGGACAGATTTTCATTCGAAGTCAATGAAATGATATATAATCATACCTTGAATATTCTTCAGAAGTTGCTCCTCGTGAACATAGATCCGTTCAATTTTTTTCCCTATCTTCTTCTCCCACAAAGAAACAAGATCATTGGATGAGATGATGTTGGATGGGGGTTTAATGAAGAGGGTTTTGTTCACTGCTCTTGGATCATCCACCGCTTTGATAGTATATGTGGCAATATCATCTTCCTTGTTGAAAACCACTATTGATCAAAATATGAAACTGTAAGATTCTGGGAAGCATAGACCGGCTTAAGCTTGTTGCAGGCCACTATATGCCTTGCAAAAGTTGCCTAGACTATCCACAGGCCATAATGCACGAAACAATCCAGAGAGGGCAAGAACTGATTTCAAGGTCAACCAATAATCATCTAGTAAAACACTGTAATCGAATACTAAAAGATGCTATATGTTACCTTTGGTATCTCCTTCACCCAAAATGACAACTTTATCTCTAGGTGAGGCAGGAGCTCCAGGTTGTTTCAATGTTGTCGTTTCTGCATTGCTACCAATGCTTGAAGTTGAAGCCTGCACATGTGCATGGAGATACAGCCACAAACCCCCAGACCTAGAGTGGTTCAAAGCTGGAAGAAAGAAACCAGAAAAAGAGTTTGATGCCACATAAGTGTATGGAATTCCTTCAGCCTCAATAGCTCGTCGAATTTTAGCCTTTGTAGCGAATCCTGTCTTTGCAGGTTCAACAGCATGCGCTCTATCCACATCATTTCCAAACTCTGATGGGAAAAATCTCTGCAACAGAAACAGTTCTTCTTAGCTATCCTGGTTTATTCGAGAACTAATAATAAAGTTGATTCGACCAAGCAGTTTTCTTTCACTTCTTTTGAAGTTACAAGGAGATCTGAACCTTGGTCCGGTACGAGGCCGGAATGACAACATGCCAATTAAGCTACAATTCATCCACTCAAACAAGTTTAACTCATACCTTAATATTTCCAGCTTCTTTAATGGCGGCGATGATCTTGTCTTGATTATATAACTGATCGTGAGCAATGGTAGATATCACAACATCCACTTGCTTAATTGCCTTCACCAAACTCTCATGATCAGACAAGTCTCCCTACATATTAAAACAAAAAACAAGCATAAATAAATAACGTCAAACCAATGAACAAATTAACGATGCAATATTGTATTCATAAACACAACATCTGGCAGTAACCTTGTAATGTTTGTGATCAGTTTAAACAAAAATGACTTACCAGGAGGAGATTGACACCAAGATTCTTGAAGTTGTTAATGACAGTGGATTTAGCAGGGCTAGAGAGAGTGGACTCTCTGACAAGAACAAAAGTTGGGTGGCCTGCCTTGACACTTGCATCTACAATGAATTTTCCAATGTATCCTGTGCCTCCTATGAACAGAATCCTGCTTCTCTCTGCCATTGCCTAAGAATTTCTTTCCAAAGAGAACAATGTTTAAAGAAGATTGGAGTTAAAAAGATCGAGTCACCTATTTGTAGAGGGATTCTGACGTGGGTGGTGATGTTTTTGTGGGTAAAGCACGCTAGGGTCAAGCCTGTTGTTTTTTCATGGTGGACGTATGAGAAACTTCAAGGTATTGACGTTGTTTGATAATTGAAAATTATAACGAAGATTGACTCTCTCTTTTTTTCCAATGAAAAACACGTGCTAATCTCTGGCCTTTGCATTTTGATTAATTGTTTTTTTAGTTTTATTTAAAATTAACTTGTTTTAAATTTGATGTATTTTTATTTAATTTGAAAAATACTTTTAAAAAATATTATATATAACGTTACCAAATGTAATAGAAATCTACGTAATTGTTAGCGTCATGAGTCTTCTGGTCCTTTATTAAAATAATAACAGCAGTGAAATACATGTTGAGACACTGTAACCATAATTAGAATGTCTGGAAAGGGTGGGGAGAGAGGAGGGTGTCATGGCAGGATTGTAATTTTGTTCTTTATAGAATTCACACCTGCAATTTCATTCTTTAATTTATTATTGTTGTTGTACTTTATTAATTTAAAAAGTCCTTAAGATTAAAGAGAGTATGTGCTTGTTTTTTTTGTTTTTTAGCCCTATTAACCGAGTTACCTCGGCTAATTTGGTAGTCGTTTCGGATCGTATATCTAACAATAACAGGTGAGGTTATTAATAAATAGATGTTGCTGCATATCCGGAAACTCGAAACCAAAATCTCGTTTAAATAAAACAAGCTCTTTATCACTTCAACCACCCTCATTGATAAGCATGGACTTATTCAATCTTAGTGAAAAAACTGTTGTTCATATATAACAATTTAATATTAAAAAGGAATAATAATAGAAAGAGGGTGACGCAGCCCAACCCAAATTATAAAATAAAAAACATATTTATCTTTAAAGTAATCTTTCTTTAAGATATTTACAATCTTTAAATAGATGTTTTTACAAGAAAGAAAAGTCATATATATATATATATATATTGAATATAAAAAACAACATAAAATCTGAAATTAAACCGGAAATTTTAAAGAAAAAATGAAATATAACATAACCAAATAGAAAGGCTTCATCATAAATCAAATGGAAAAAACAACATAAAATCTAAGTTAAACTGAAACGCAGCAAAAAAAACAAGAACAAAACTAAATCAAAAGGCATATTCTTTCCCATAATTAGCAACCAACTCACGTAGAAATATATATTATGCCATATATATATATATATATATATATATGAACTTCTCGTTTTAGAGAAAGAAAGACGGTGGAAGGACAGCATTCAAACAAAGAATTCCCTGTTATGATCACGCCTTTTCTTGAGCTAGGCTTTTTACATGGTCGTTATGACATTTCCGCAATTGACTATTCAAAACATTGAATCCTTCATACTCGCTTACGTTAGAGGGTTTCCATCAGTTTGAGCAACAAAATAGATGGTGGAGAAATGATGAGACCAATTTGACAGGCTGAGGATTCTGTCTTCAGAAAGACATTGGAAGCAAAAAAAAAGTACTTGCTAAGTCTTGTAATCAACTAGTTGTTTTGCCCCCGAGTTGTCGTGGGAGAACTAAGAATTTTTTTTTTTTTTTTTTTTGTTAATAATGGCTTCATACAGACGAAGAAGCAATCTGTATGTTTAAAGATGGATAAAAATATTACAGTGGAAAAGGAGTCGTAATTGGCTGAAAACAAAGCTAATGTTTTTCATGCAGCAAAAATATAAGCTAACGAGAAGACAGATTATTTGTTGTGCTCAGCACGGCAGAGTAATTACGCCATCACTAATAGTTTTGCAGTTTCACAGAGACTATGTTTGGTGTATTAAGCAATGACCTGCCGTCTTAACACTGCAGACAAAACCACACTGTTTCAAAATAATATTGCTACAGCCTGTTGTCGTTGGCAGCATTGGAAATTCTCAAATTCCTGTGATTGAAGCAAGGTATAAACCATAATGAGTCTTGGCTCTAACAGACGATGAAGATTATATTTCATAAAGCATGGTTGCAACATAGAAGTAAAGTGTTCTATATTCCTAAGAATGTTAAAAGCAGTGCAGATCGAGCTGTCAAAATAGCTACAATATGCATCTGTAGATCGTGTGAATTGCCCTCACAAGGCCTTTTGTGCTCTGATGCTTCAGTAATTGAATGAGTTTCTTATTTGATAAAAAAAAATGTAATGGAAGTTTTCTTTACTAAATAAAGAGAGAATGAGTATAGTATGGTTGATATCAAGCATTCCATTGACAATTTTTCATGTTTTCTCTACACAATCGAAGCTAACATCAGGAAGAAATGCTCATCTTAACTACTATAATTTTAGTGAAGTATCGACTGTAACAAGAAATTACAAGATTGAAGGAAAATGGTTAATGGAAAAAAAAAAGATTGCCTGCCTCGTCTTTCTACTAGAAAAAAAAAATAGTAGTAGTGATGCTCCTTTCAGAGTATGGCCTCCCGCCACCATTGATGCCTAAATAGTTTCACTCTGTGCATAGTCTCCCAAATATTTAGTTTCTTATGTTCCGCTACAACTTCAGCTACTCAGCAGAACAATCTTCTTTGCTGCAAAAAAAGACCTCATTATTGTCATGCTTGCACTAGAAAACCAGAGTAAGCATCAATTGAACTGTAGTGAGAGCTAGGTAAATGATTCAGCCTCAAATTACAAAATTTTAGTGCAGGTCAAAAAGACAACAGACTGCCATGAACACATTGAACAAAGCTTGCTGTATGTGCTCAAATGGAGGACTCCCTTCATGTTAATAACAAACTGGAGCATGGGAACAAATTAGTTCCTGCCAGGGTTCAAGCCTCACTAACCCTCATGCAAGGCTTGAATGAAAATCCCAGATAGGGATAAACAAAGAATAAACAGATACTCTTCATAGATGAGGTTTACTATGGATATAATCAACTATCACAGAACTACGTACACGACATTTAGACTCCCGTAGATTGTCTAGCAGCTCAGTGATCTCAAGTTGCTTTACCACTGTAGTATGTAGTACCTGAAAGCACAACGATTGTCAAAAAATTTGCATTCAGTACAATTAAAAGCCCAACTTCCACAATTATTAAACCATGTAGAACAGGACATACTCTCTTTGTTTTCTCAAGATCAAACTCCACAGACTTGATCCTCTCCAGAGATTCTGTTAGCATTTTCTCCTTTTCCAAAGGGATTCCAGCAGGTTTGTTGCTAACTTCCTCAAATATTTTCTCTAGTCTTTGAAGACGTTCTATACATGGACGTACATGATCTTCTTCATTCACAGCTTCAAGAGCAGTTGAATGGATAACTGTGTTGTGTTCCATCAAATTAGATGGATAAATGTTGCTCTGCTTTCTCAAATACTCTAATGGAAAACTACGAAAAAGTTTGACCACAAAAGATATCAGGGTTCTTGCTGTGCTTGGGATACTTGTTTTCCCAACCTTTTCCTTGACAATGTCAAACCAACGGATGAACAAACCTGAAATTAAGATACAAATCCCAAAAGACAGCAACAATACAAGTCATATTCAGCAACTATATGGACTAAAATCAACACATGCAAGACTAATTCCAAAAGTCTTTTATATAGATCTCCTTTGCCATGAAGCAACGAGTTTATTGGATCTGAAATGGATGAAAGAAAACTGATCAGCATTATGGAAGCATGAACAAATACCTTCCAGATTTGATGTCACTTGCAAGGGAATGTTCCCCAAATTGTTGATTCCAAGTGATTGATCCTCAGAACACCCCCCTCTATGAACAGTTTTCTCAGCCAGAATAAAATTGTCATCACAACTGTAGAAGATACTTGGATCGGATGCCCTCACCTGCAAAGACCAAGATTCACTTACAAAACAGAGCATAAGGATGTGCACGCATCTCTCACTTGCACAAACAAACAGCCATGCAAGCACAGACACATGCAAACTGGCATGCACACTCGTCCACACATAAGTTCAATAAGAAGGGAACTGTACTGAAAGAAAAAGCTAGCTACAGGTTCTACAGCTTACCTCTTCATCAACTGGGGCCAAGCATGCACATGTAGAACTCCTTGGTCCAAATGGAGAAGAATGATCATCAATATCTGACCCTGATTTTGCTGTTAATTTATCACTGCTTTTTCCCTGGAAGACA
>Ga0325405_1000567_pt1 | contig 36076 bp, 29 predicted proteins | sample PopdelMetagenome_21_FD_205663 | JGI IMG/M metagenome (GOLD analysis project Ga0325405, IMG submission 205663) | Populus deltoides microbial communities from Bellville, Georgia, United States - Xylem-Control-R2 | ecosystem: Host-associated > Plants > Phyllosphere > Stem > Wood/Secondary xylem... | reverse complement strand
AAAATAATAATTTTTATTTTAAAAAATATAGTTCATCTATACAAAAGATAAAAAAAAAATCATAGATGAATCATAAAAATCTTTTCGAAAATTAAATGTATAACCAAAAAATCACCATCATTTAAAAGAGGCTCTCTAAACAAAAAAAAATGGTAAATGTAAATATAATTAAGTTTTTTTAAAAAATAAAAAAGAAGCATCAATTGAAATAGAAAAAATTAGGAAAAAAGGGTAAGGCCAGCCCTACTGGACCATTTCACCAGGGTCCACGCGCAGACCCTTTTTTCTTAATTGCACCTAGGGTGGATGACATGTCATCCACCTTAACTTTTTTATATATAAAAAAACCAGATAGCGTGTTGTCTGTTTTCTTCAAATTTTCGATCATTATTGTGGCTGAAAAATCAGGATTTATGTTCTTTTGACCTAAAACACCTATAAAACACATTAAAAATCATAATAAACCTATTTATGGCTTAAAAACCTAAAAAACAGCCCAAAAAATCGAACTCAACTGGAAACCAAAAATCAACTCGAGCTCAAATCTACTTTTTCACGAACTTTTAAGGTACAAAAATACCTAATATGAACTCATTTCATTAAATGGAACAAATTGACATAAATATAGTCTATTTTGGCAGTCTAAATCAATGTCAATGCGTGTTTCGCTCTCTACTGCCAGAATCTGGTAATCTCTCTCTCTCCTCCCTTAACCAGGGATCAAAAAATAACAAAAATAATTTTTTGTACCAAAATGGGATTGAAAAAAAATTGAGGGGCTAAAATTGCATAATTTGCGTGATTTTTTATGTTGGAGGACCAAAATATATCTTTTTCAAAACTTATGATACATCATCCATGTTTGTGGTATTTCACACTAACAGGCCTAAAAAGTTTGAAAATCAAATTTTAATTTTTTTTGGTACAATTCATTTACATAAAATATGATACAATACACATTGAAAATCCCACAGCATTTAAATTATAGATAATAATGGAGGGTAGGGTTGGAATCTTTCTAAGTTTGACGTTCTACCTTTCATATTGTTACATCAATCTACATTAATCAGGATAATCCTGTTGTCAACGCCTGTCACTTTAAATATGAAAGAAAAGAATTTGGTAGGTTTTTAAGGATTTTCTTACTGGTCGCTGAATGACTAGGAAGAATTTTTTTTTTTTGTCACATCTGTATTAGGTATACTCTCTTTATATAGAAATTTATGATGCATAGATGTTTTTTAAATTATGGGTTTGAGCTTTTTTATTATACGTATCAAATCAAATTAAATCAAAACATGAAATGAACTAGCAATCCACAACAATAAGCAAGAAAAGACAGGAAAAGCACTAAACAAAATACGACATAAAAATATTAAGACTTAATGTTGAAGTGGATGAAAAAAACGCATATCAATCCTATACATGCTCAGATATTGAAGCAAAACGCAAAACCATGTCTGTGTTTTACCTCAACTATCATTGCATCAAGTTAGAAAGCATATAAGGCATATCCTAACTAAAAATTATACATGGATTTTCACTACTAGAATTTTTAGATTTACCGATAAATTTTTTTTTGATATTTATACTCATAGTTTGTCGGCACGGATTTTCCCGACGGACTCACGGACAAAAATAATTCGTTAGAAAAATTCTCGTCAGTGATTTGTGGTCTGTTGATGAGTCCGTCAATAATAAATTTACCGATGGATTAACCACAAATCTGGATTGAGATCTGGATGGGTAGAAGAATCGTCATCGTATCTCTCCCTCAACCGGGTGTTATATGTATCCTGGAAAAAAAAGTCAGCAAATTCAAAAAAATAATAACTTGAGAAAAAAATGGTTGAAAACCAACATACCACAAAGTGTTGAGCTCAGCTATTCACGAGTTGTTGCACCCCTTTTTTGTTATAAATCCACACGTGTGTTTCCATAAAAAGCTTCATTGGACTTGGCTTGCGTCCAAGAACCGTAGCCTTCAAGAGAAAATTATTGTTAGTTAAATATATTTATAAAAAAAAATAAAAAAAATAGATGTAATTGAAAAAGAATCGTACCATCCGCTTAGCATGCAATACAGATGGAACGGACCTGCCGGTGTGTGGTAACGGAACTGTGATCATGCTGGTTCCGGTTCTCCGCACTAAAGTGTGATCGTCATAAAAAATGTTCAGAAGTCACGTGCTTAATAAATTCCACCCATACAACCTCTAAGACGTACGGCGGTCTGAAATCCTTCTAAGCTACCACCTCTTTCCAATTTGGAAGCTCTCTTTCTTTCATATATTTTTTTAGCTTTCTTTTGCATCTCGTACCAAAAATCACGCAACCTATATGGTAAAAATGAGTTATCTATTAGTAAATGAAAAGTAAAATTGAATAAAAGGATTAAAAGTTTTTATCTTGATTCCAATCTTACCTAGTTGCAGCATGATTCTCTCAAACCCTCATTCCAATAGCGTTGTCAGCTCACCCATTCAAATTTTTCTTTACAATTAAAATTTGTAAAGATAAATTTCATTAATATTAATAAACTAACTAAATTTAAATAAAAAATATTTAAGTTAATACTAACCTTAAACCTTTCGAATCATGTATCAATCATAGGTTTCTATTCAGGATATTTGGAAACATGACTCAATTTAAACAATGGAATTTTCATCACCGATGTTATGGTTTTGGCAACCTTAATTTTTGTAAACCTAAAATTGCATTTGTTAATTGAAATTAATTTTAAAAAATTATTAACATGTCGTTGCGAAGAGAAAACAAACTTGCATTGAAAAGTTGTTCTTCCACCGAGCCTGGTACTTCCAGGTAAATGAGTTTTGTTGTCAAGGGACCCCTCTCAATGTGGATGCATCATACTCTTCGAGCCTGCGTAGAGCATGGTCGCCTGTGTCTCAGGTGCTTGCTCTTGGTCGACACCTAACGACTCATGGTTATGAGAAGCATTGTTAGAAGAACTAGTAGTGATCATGTTTGTACGATGCACTATTTACTTTCCCCTGGGAATCTACACAAATTAAAGGATTAAGATACCATATATTATTCCTAGTTTTTTAAAAAATTGACAGCACTTTTCCTATATGAGAGACTACCCAAAATTTTATTCAATTTGTTTCCTTGTCATTAGGTGAAGAGTTCACTCAACTTGTACTCAACCTAGTTTTTGAATTTTTTTCTATTAATACATATATAACCAATTGAAGATAAATTAATCACTACTAAAATTTTGAAATAGGATTATTATGCGATAACCCTATTTAGTAAAATTTTGTGTTGCTTATGCTTGTTATCTTTTTTATGTTGTTTTCATTTGCATTAGTTAGTATTAGTGTCCACTAATTTTTGGTGGTTAGTTGTTGTGTGCTATTAAATAACCATGGTTAGAAGAGATAACAAAACAAAACATTCCTAATGATGAGGTTCCTCATTGGGAAATAGACGTTCAACAATTGATGACAGAATACATGTAAGGATAGATTGTAGAATTAACTTGTCAGTTGATGAATGTGAGAATCCTAAAAAATCATGTAGAAAGTAATCATGAATTCATTGCTAGATTTGAAATACCATTTCAAATGCAAGAGTAGATGAGGCAACTCTTGATTAGGATGAGTATCATGAAGATTTTGGTGATCCATTTATGATAAGATAGATATGGATTCATACTTTTCACCAATTTATAAAGTTCATTTTGATGATGATTATGCTAATAATAATACAATTAACAATGATAATAATGGTTATGATGATGTCATCAATAATATCCTAATTGATAAGTTAGAATTGATTGCAAAGATGACATTAAAGGCACTCGACAATGTTTTTTGTTGATATGGGATTATTTTGATCTTTTTGATTACAAGCTTACTATCATCATGAAAATAGGTTTGTTCAAAGGTTATATGATTTAACACATGTTAAAGAAGCAAGTTTGAGGTTTGCGATTCATTACTTTAGAAGCAAATAAAAGAGATATAAATTTCTAATTATTATTTCTTATACAAATTTTAAAATGAAAGGACTCAAGTTGATATTTAAAATTCTTATACACTTCAAGCAAAGAAACAAAAGGGGTTAGAGAGTTTTGAATGAACATCTTTGGGATCAAGACAAGAACAATTTGAATTCGAGCACTAGTTCTCTCCGACTCATAAGGGAACATTATTTATTTCCTAGTTATTTTTATTTATATTTTGTTTAGGAAAATATTTTCCTTTATGATGATTTTTTTTTGTTTTCTTATTTAGTTTAGAAAACTAAACATTATGCTTGATAAGTTTATTTTTTCTACTTTGTTTAGGAATTCCTAGAATAACTCTATATTATTTACTAAGAACTTTTTTCTCTTCGGGATAAACCTAGAACTAATATAAATAAAGTTGTTTAACTTATATTTCAAGAGAATACTTGAAAAGAAAATATTCAGTAATAAAATCTTGAATTACAGTTTCATGATGATGATCATATTCAACAGAATTAAGTGTTCCTTGTGTTAGTTATCTTTTTTGTGTTATTTATGGCTGCATCATTTGTTAGTACAACATACTATTTATTTCTATAGAAAAGGTGGAAAAGAAAAATGTTAGGTGACAATTAAAATCTTAAATGGAGTCGTCGTCATGCAAACTTTAAAGACAACCATGAAAATTAAACAAATTAAAAAAAATTGGTGTAAATATGTTTTCTTAGAGAGGTAAATGCATGACTATTACGAAAAATTTGAAAACTTAAAAGAAAAAAATTAAAATATTTTAAACCTTTAGAGGTACCATGGTCCCCTTATAGCACTGAGCCTAGATATTATGGGTCTAGCGAGCTGGTAGACCTACCAACTTTGAGCTCAGCCAAATACTAAACCCATGCTCTTTTTATCTCCAAAGAATATTAGGCTCGATAATTACTATGATAAGTCAAAGATATTTTACTTTGATAAGTTAGAGTTATTTTATATTTTCCACTGGATATTAATTTATTTTTAGTCTCTCCCTAAAATATCATTGCATTTTTCTATCAAAAAATTGCTTACTGAAGCATCGGAAAGTCCTTAAATTCACTAATAGGGACTTTTTATAAGTATAGAAACCATCCACTTTAATTATGAAGAATGGATCAGATTATCAGAACAAAAAGGTTAATTGATTATCCAAGATATAAGACTTGCCCCAAAGCTACTTGGATTTTTTAAAACTATATCAATAGCGTCATCTGTGGAAAATTGATAAAACACCATTGTGTGTTCTATAAAGAGCTAGGTTATGGATGTCTATAATCACCATCAAAGGTAGACTATCAAAGCTCTATCATAATGACATGTTTTTAAGAACTTTTCTATAATTGTTGGCACACCTACATCGTTCGTGCATTGACAATTCTTCATTATGGGTCTAGCAAGCTACTAGACCTATCACTCCAAGCTCAATCAAGCACTAAGCCCATGCTCTTTTTAACTTCAAAATATCTTAGGCTCTATAATTCTTGTGACAAGTCAGATATTTTACTCTGATAAGTCATAGTTATTTTATCCCAACGAGTTAGAGATTTGTTGCTTATAATTTAGCCCCTCCTCCTTATAAAGAGTCTAATGGGCTATAAATACATTAGGAATCCTTCAAACATGAGGTGTTGAATTTGGATTTTCCACTGCACATTTATTTTCAATCTCTCTCTAAAATATCATTGTATTTTTCTCTAAAAAAAGGTGCTTACTGAAGCATCTGAGAGTCCTCAAATTCAACAACAGGGATGTTTTGCAGGTATTAGACACCAATCATAGTGGGTAGAAAAAGTGGATGAAATTGCCAGAATTAAAAGGTTAACCGATTATCCAAGATATAAGCTTTGCCCCCAAGCTTCTTGGATTTTTTAGGACTATATTAGTGGCGTCATCTGTGGAAAATTGATTAAAAAAAAACATTGTGAGTTTTATTAAGAGTCGAGGTATGGATATCCCTAATCACCATCAAAGGTAAACTATCAAAGAACTATCACAACAAGATGTTTTGTGGACATTTCTATAATTGTTAGCACACTTGTTTCGTCCATGCATCAACAATTCTTCATTATATTGGAAAATGTTTATAGTAATTTGATCACTCCAAGTTAAAGTAGGATTTCTTTCTACTTGCTTGTGGGCTTAGTAAGGCGAGAAGATGTTGTTCATGAATATGTCAAATCCACAAATGCAGTTGGAGCCTCGAGATTTTAGAAACTTTTAATAATACAAGTGAATTATTTGTTCAAACCACATAATTTGAAAGGTCTATTTGACCACCGTCTAGAGGATATTTATTAGAGAAACCTTATTATCTTCCCTTTTCGGACTGAGACTATGATCTTAGTAGAAATGTCATAAAATTGATTACACCTCAATAAGGGGATAAAAATGTATTATGGTCACTGACTAAGAATGTAAGTTTCTTATATATAAATTAAATTTTTGAAAGTGACGGTGCTTTTTGTTCTTCAAGTGTTCCCTAGGGCATAAGCCCCTCAACTTTCCAAAGTAGGATGGACTCATTCTCCATAATGTGATTGCATAAATTACTTTAGAAGGAGTCAACATCTATTTAGTGCTGCATCAGGATTTACTTTGGAAGGGATTAACATGGTCTTCCTAGTGCAATCACACATCTCTCCAAGGATAGGATGAACACTGCCTCAACAACGGGGATGGATACGGTCTTCCCATGACACAAACGCCTCAACCTTCTAATGATGGAATGGATTCACTCTTTTTAGTGCAATCGCACAAATTAGTTTGGAAGGAATTCATTCCCTAGTGTTATAACACAATTTACCTTGGAAAGGATTAACATGGTCTTCCTAGTGTAATCACAAATTTCTTCAAGGATGAGATGAACATTGCCTTAACAACGAGAATGGATATGGTCTCTCCACGACATAAGTCCTTTAACCTTCCAGTAATGGGATGAATTCACTCTTTCTAATGCGATTGCACGAATTACTTTGGAAGGAATCGATGCCTCCTTAGTGCTACAACACAAATTACTTTGGAAAGGATTGACATGGTCTCCCTAGTGCAATCACACATCTCTCAAAGAATGAGATGGAAGCCGCCACAAAAGTAAGAATGAACTTTGTTCACCCGATACATTTACTCTCTCCAAAGACAAGACAAACTAGGTTTCTTCACAATCCACTACTGATACATCCAGACTGATAAGAGGACACTTACGAGAGAGAACTCTTCTAAGTTTCAGGAAAGAGGCAGAATCCTTTTAAACCCTGTTAAGATTGGACAATCCAAAGCTTAAAAATGAGAAATATTCAACTAAGTATGAGCATTAGACTAAAAAATTAATTAAATATAGGCATTAGACTAAAAAATATTCAAGTACGTGTGAACATTGGACCCATATAAAATCTCTACACAAGGGCTCTATATCCATGCAAACTAACATTGAGATAATTAAACTCTATAAAAGAGAATTTCTATTAAAAGAGAACTCATCCCCACAAGACCGAGGAAAAAAAAGATATACACACAAAAAAAGGGCTTAATAATATAGCCCAGGTTCCTCAACTAGGTACTCGCCACACTGGTCAACAACAGCCCTGACTAGGAACACCTCTGCGAAGTCAAGAACCGGGACATGATGGAAAGTTGCACTAAAATCCACTTATACTCCCCTCAAGAGATTAAAGAAATATAGGTTGGATATGACAAGAAATATCTTGTCTCCCACCGTCTTAGTCAAAGCTACCGACCTTCTAAAACACTTTAGGAGATCTCTAGGTGAGTCTCTTAAAGCTTTCAACTTAGCAGGGGAACACTGGGCTTCTTTCTTGGCAGCAACAAGCTCAGCCCGTAGACTATATTGGGAGGCCCTCGCTTCAAGAAGCTCTTGTCTTAGAGGGACCATTTGGTTATAGGCAGCCTGAAGTGATTTTTTCATTGTATCCTAGCTCAAAGGCAATGCCCTATGTTTTGTCCTTCAGCGTGGAATAAGCCACCTTAAAGCTCTATAGATCAGCCTCTACAATAGTTTTTCTTTTTTGCAGCCATTCAAATACAACTTGATTTGCCCTATTCACGGCCACAGTCTCCCTCACATGCCCTTTTTTGGCCATCTAGTGTCTCTGAGAGTGGGTTCACATCATGAAGGCTTGCTAATGGTTGATGTTAAAAAATGGTAATCATAAAAACAAACCAAAAAAGAAATAGGAGAGTTCCTTACGTTAAAAGCCATTTATCTAGTTAAAGCCAAATGATGGTGGAAGCTTTCATCAAACATCGTGGAGACGAGATGATAAGGATCCTCTCTAGCACTCTTACCACCTCGAGGCTAACCTTCCTAAGACCTCACATCTCACTAATAATAGATTCAATGAACTACCTCTTATCATCTTTCATGATTGAAATATTGAAAGGCATACGACCAAAACCCAAATCGACAAAAACATCCATAAACTCCTTAGTGCCAACCCCAATAGAAGTCCCAGTTGTTGTTTCCTCAGCTAACAAAATAGGAAGCCAAGGTAGATGAAATACCACTGTAGGAGCCTCAATCGGTGAGGCTGGAGCATAAGTTTACACTAGGGTTGAGGCTCTCCTCCTCTGAAAACGGGTGGCAATACTCACAATCACTATAGAGAGAGTCAAGTTTACTTTTTTCCTGGTTGGGGAAAGATCACTACCCCCAACTTCTACAAGGGTTATGACCCCCACCATTATCCTATTAAAGATGGAACATTTAGGAGCGGGGAGCTCACTAAAAATAATAAGGGATTCCCTCACCACCTTTTCACCTCTGCCTTCGCTAACTGCTGGAGACAAACACACCCATGGTAAACTCTCTTCAATAAGCCTTATTAAAGCTTCTCCTTCTCTTCTAGCTATCAGTCATGTAGAGACAAAAAAAAAAACAAAAGGTTAGAATCAGGGTAATAGAAAAAAGGCCGGAAGCAAGGCAGGGAAGCAACATACTTTGAAAAATGGTCTGGTAGTATTGTTTGGCCATCCTATTAACTTTATATTCAGTTGAAGTTGAGGCCAACATAACACAATTCTTCTTCTCATCCAAGCTCAAATGAGGCTTGTTATTTACTTTATTGGGGATCCTTTAGTCGTGGGAAAAACCCCAAATTAGTCGCAATCCTTCTCTAAGATTAATTATCCCAATGAATCTTATAACCAACCATATTCCTCTCGACTTCTTAACATGCACCATCTTTTTAGCCAACATGTTCTTCATGATGCCATTATTTCTGTTGGCAAAGTTGAAGAACCACTGCATGTCATTGCTACCATGGATGCTAGTAACTAATTGATAGTAGCTTATACAAACTTTGACCATATGTTCGAGCCCAATGATCCAATAAAAATTTTCAAAGAAGGAAAAAATTGTCCATCCATTGGAATGCAGCTGGCCTAGACCTAATTGGTAGTAACCAGACACCTCCCTCATGAACCCTTAAAGAGGGAAGGAATACCACATTATATATATACAAATGGGGCGGTGATTTTAAAATAACCCTAGGTGGAGCCTAGGGTCTGCTTGTTGATACGCAATGCAAGGTTGGGCATCTAAGACATATACTCTTCAAGTTAGTGATGAGCCACAAACTTTACATCCCTAACACTTACATTGCTAAGGACGTCGTCTATAGGAGTTTGGAGCAACCGCCCTTTATCTTGAGTATCTCTTACAAGAGTAGGAGAAGAACTCCTGTAAGAACTTCTTTCCTAAGTATATCATGGGCAGGGGAAGGACTCCTGTGAGAAGGTTTTCACACCTCCTTACCAGAGGAGGATACCAATGTAGCTCCCCCTCTTGTCCTAGGACCTAGTCTAATGGACCCTTGTCCCTTTTTGTTTCTTTCAGGCTCGAGTTGAAACTTGAACTCCTCATTGGGGACAAGAGCACCTCTCTTTTTGGAAACAAACCTAATGTTTCTAGAGTCTATTTGTTCTCTTTAAAAGAAAGACAGAGAAACAAGTTCTGATAAAAGAAATGTTTGAAGCAGGTTTTTCTCCTCTTGGATTAGAGTAAAGATGATTTAGGGTCTTGTTGCGAGAGTAGATTTTAAAAAATCACAGAAAGTAAAAGTAAAAGAAAAGTAACAAACAAGAATGATATGGTTATAAAGAAAAAATCTTCTCATTCCCACCACCAGATGAAATACCTTTCATATCATCATAGATCTAAAAATATCCACTGAATTACCACATTCAAAGTCAGCTACCATTTTATTTGCCAAGGGACACTTTCTCCCAATAAAGGCAAACTGTAACAGTGTCAAATGTGCATGGGATGCACACTTCGGCAGGCTGGCCAAAACAGGCCTTGAGGGTGTTGGCAGCCATGCCAACAGGGGCAGAAATCGGCAGCGCAGATTTGTGCGGCTGTAGGTTCGTCAAAGGAAAATCGACAGCGTAGATTATTGACGAACATTGGCTTGATGATGGAATGTCCAAGCCAAGCAGGAAAACTCGTTAGGGGCATAGGTAGACGAGAACTGGGGCTGTCGAGGAATTCGGCAGCGAAGACATTGGCAGCCTGCACGCAGATGCGAATTCGGCAGCGCGCAGCAGCTTGTGCAAGTCAGGGGCTCGACTTGGCACGATGTAAAACTTGGACGAAGGACTGTCCAAGGCATGTGAATGACTCACCAGATGACGCAACAAGAGCTGGCAGTTGGGGCTGCCAAATGGGCATGCAGAACGTGGGTAGTGGCAGTTATGGATATCCAAGATCATGGGATCATGGGGGCTGACCAGGGGTTACTCTCAACCCACTAAAGATCATGGGGGGAACTTCCCACCACTTGGTAGATAATGGGGCCACTATGTTCATGGGTGAACATGGGTGAGATAGTGTCCCACTACTTCCTTAAAAGTAGGAATGGGGGGTGTGCCTTGTAAATGCTTGTCTATAAATACTTGTTGTAGCTTTTGGGTGAAGGGGGCAACATGTATGGGCATGCAACATGCGTTGGGAATGTTCAGCATGTAGGGGCATGCAAGAACATGTAGAGCACTAGTTAGAGGTAGCTTGGTGTAGCATGCAATCTTTGTGCATAGCACACATACGGAATTGTGTATAGTTTCCTTTGTTAACGAGATTAATAAAGGTTGGGAAAGAGTTTCTATAAAGCTTGTTGTGCACTTTGATTCTTATTCTTGCTTGTGTATTCCGTTTGCTTAGTTACTAGGCAAACACGAGTGGGATTGGCGAGGGAAGGTTGAGTCTAGCGAGGGACTAGGCTGCCGCACGGGTTTATTCGCGGAGCAAAAAATTACCCCGTGACAATTTGGTATCAGAGCGTGGTTGCTTTCTTCGCAGAATGACGAGAATGATTCTGTGGCCAAATCAATGGACTGATTTGGGAGAGCTACTGCATTTGCCGATGGAGAGGCAGATTTCAGCGCAATGATCAGCGACGAGAATGCTGTTGTTTCTCTGGACAAATCGATTAGACTGATTTCGGAGAAGCATTGCTGCTGCCGATGGACTGGCAGAAACTTTGAAGCAGAGCGCAGTTCGCGTTCATAATGAAATGATGGGCTGTTTCGTAGCACAGACGATGGGTTGTTCTGTGGGAGCAGATCGAAGGGCTGATTTGTTCAAAGCCATTTAGGGAAAGCTTGCTAGCGTTTTGGGCAGTATGGTGTTCAAAGGCCTGCGAAGTTTGGTGGCTTAACTAATCTATGGGTGACGCAAAGAGATGACAAAGGAATCAGATCAAAATGGGTGCTGATTCGGCCATCGAAACTGTCGATGGAATGGCAGAATTGAGAGCAGGGGCTAGCGAAGGGACTGCTGGGAGTTTCTAAGTTTTCATCGAAGCCTAAATGGGAAGGTTGGGGCGAAATAGAAGAAGTAATTCAGTGGGAGAGAGCCCAAACTTGCTGCTGACGATGGAAGGTCAGATGAGAAGGCAAATCGGTAAGGGTTCGAAACTGAAATTTACACTGTTTTTCTCTTGCGATGGAATTTCTTTGTGTGGGATTGTTGCCCAAGGTTAGGAATTCGAGGCACCTTGACGATGAGGACGGATTGAGGTGAAGAATTCGGCAGCCAAGTCGTAGAGAGATTTGGTTGAGGAGCTGAACTAGATGGACTTAGTTTGGTATGTTGCTTTGGTGGGGAGGCATCATAGAGGAGGCAGTACCGTGGGGGTATGTCTCAAGAGTCTGCACGTTGACGAAGGACAGTCTTAGGTGACAGATTCGGCAGCCGATTCAGTGGGCTCGGCTGGGAAGCCAAAATCATCGACGAAGATGATTTTGTGTGCTGTCTTGGAGGCAGTACGAGTGGCTATTCTGTGCATTGTGATGATGGATGGTTCACAGTGATGGAAGCAGAATGCTAATGACCAGAATTGAGAAGCTTCGTAACTTTGACGATGGACAGATCATGGTGATGAAAAGAGAATTCTAGGCGCGAGGATGCGCCAACGAAAAACACACTGCATAGAATTCGACAGCGATGGACAACGGTAACCTTGCAGAGGCAGAGGCGAATTCGACAGGAGAGTTGATTGCTGTACAATGGACAAGTAAGCAATATTTTTATACTTGCAAGTGGAATACGGAACAGTTGAGGAATTGTGGGTTCGTATGAGAGTTCTTATGATTCTTTGATGGGGGTTTTCGTATGGCTGTATTTTGTGAAGAAAGGGACGGATTCCTTGGGTGCTAGGTGTGGCATCTAAACTTCGCGAAACAGGTTTGCGAGTATGATATGTTTGACATTTGTGGAAAACTAACGAGCCAAAACAGAATGTTGTCGCAGCTCAGCTTTAAAACAGGTTGACGAAATTTGATGGACAAAATTGTTGTTGAATGTGGGCAAAGCTAGAGGTTTCGTGGGAGAAACATGGACTGTGACGAGGAACAGATGCGGTGCAAAGGTACTACAAATCTGTCCCACGAGGGCGTCGGGTTCTTTTGGTGGGGGTGGTTTATAACAGTGTCAAATGTGCATGGGATGCACACTTCGGCAGGCTGGCCAAAACAGGCCCTGAGGGTGCTGGCAGCCATGCCATCAGGGGCAGAAATCGACATCGCAGATTTGTGCGGCTGTAGGTTTGTCAAAGGAAAATCGGCAGCGCAGATTGTTGACGAACATTGGCTTGACGATGGAATGTCCAAGCCAGGCAGGAAAACTCGTCAGAGGCATAGGCAGACGAGAACTGGGGCTGTCGAGGAATTCGGCAGCGAAGACATTGGCAGCCTGCACGCAGATGCGAATTCGGCAGCGCGCAGCAGCTTGTGCAAGTCAGGGGCTCGACTTGGCACGATGTAAAACTTGGACGAAGGACTGTCCAAGGCATGTGAATGACTCACCAGATGACGCAGCAAGAGCTGGCAGTTGGGGCTGCCAAGTGGGCATGCAGAACGTGGGTAGTGGCAGTTATGGATATCCAAGATCATGGGGGCTGAACATGGGGGCTGACCAGGGGTTACTCTCAACCCACTAAAGATCATGGGGGGGGGAAACTTCCCACTACTTGGTAGATAATGGGGCCATTATGTTCATGGGTGAACATGGGTGAGATAGTGTCCCACTACTTCCTTAAAAGTAGGAATGGGGGGTGTGCCTTGTAAATGCTTGTCTATAAATACTTGTTGTAGCTTTTGGGTGAAGGGGGCAACATGTATGGGCATGCAACATGCGTTGGGAATGTTCAGCATGTAGGGGCATGCAAGAACATGTAGAGCACTAGTTAGAGGTAGCTTGGTGTAGCATGCAATCTTTGTGCATAGCACACATACGGAATTGTGTATAGTTTCCTTTGTTAACGAGATCAATAAAGGTTGGGAAAGAGTTCCTATAAAGCTTGTTGTGCACTTTGATTCTTATTCTTGCTTGTGTATTCCGCTTGCTTAGTTACTAGGCAAACACGAGTGGGATTGGCGAGGGAAGGCTGAGTCTAGCGAGGGATTAGGCTACCGCACGGGTTTATTCACGGAGCGAAAAATTACCCCGTAACACAAACCATCTGGACTTGAAGATGCTAGTAGTCCTATGTGGGACACATAAAATCTTATGGGGAAGGTGGAAAGGATTTCATCTACTGCTGACAAAGACTTTCAAAATCCTTGCATATAATATACAAAGAATTAGGAGCTACTGATAGAACAATATTTTTTTGCTTTTACTTGGGCTTTTTTTCCTAAAAGAATAACCAAAGACAAGGTAATAATCCAACACTTTTGTGCTCAGCCAAACACTAAACCTGGATATCTATAAGTCTGACAAACTGTTGGCGGTTTCTAGTCGATAAGGTTGCTCTAACCTCATTATCTTAAGTTTCAAATATGGACAATAATTTGAATCATGGGTTTTAAATCAGGTGACGACTTGGAAAGGCTTCAAATTGGTACATCAAGCTCGGAAGAAGTGTTTATCCATTGCCCCAAGATAAATATTTCTTGTTCTCCATCACATGTAGTCAAAGAGTTCTAGACCCCTGGCCCACACCATCAGCTTTCACACTAAAAATTCATCAATTCATTTCACATGTTAAGCTAGCTGACTAATGTGACCAAAATAATAGGCAAGAAAGATAAAAGAGAGTATAAATTTGTTTTGAGAAGTTAATTTTGTCACTCTTACCTAACGAGACCATCTTTAAACCAGAGACAAAACATTTCATTAGTTAGGTAACCAAATTAAACATCCATGAAAGGTCTTACACTAGTTTCTTTATGTTCCATCTTCTTCATTTTCACACCCTCCGATGGTGCAGATACCATAGCTGTAAACCAGTCAATCATAGATGGAGAGACCATAGTTTCAGCCGGGAGCAACTTTGAGCTAGGATTTTTTAGCCCTCGAAGTACACGTTTGCGTTATGTAGGAATATGGTACAAGTTCTCTAGTGAGACTCTGGTTTGGGTTGCCAACAGAGAAGCACCGCTCAATGACACATCAGGTGTTTTGCAAGTGACCAGAAAGGGAATCCTTGTCCTTCATAATTCAACAAATGTTGTTTTATGGTCTACTAATACATCAAGAGTGCCGCAGAATCCAGTAGCTCAGCTTTTGGATTCAGGAAATCTTGTTATAAGAGAAGCAAATGATACAAACGAGGATGATTACTTGTGGGATAGTTTTGACTATCCTGGTAACACGTTTTTGCCAGGCCTCAAGTTTGGCAGAAACTTGATTACTGGCCTTGATCGGTACTTGGTGTCATGGAAAAGCACTAATGATCCTTCATTGGGTGATTCTACAACTATGCTTGATCCTGGTGGATATCCGCAGATATTTATCAGGGTTGGTGAGAACATAGTTTTCCGATCAGGACCATGGAATGGTCTTAAATTCAGTGGGATGCCTAATTTGAAACCGAACCCAATTTACACATACGAGTTTGTTTACAATGAGAAGGAGATTTATTACAGGTACGATCTGACAGACAGTTCAGTTGTGACGCGTATGTTGCTGACCAATGATGGGATTTTGCAGCGTTTCACCTGGACTAGTAGCACAAGAACATGGAATCTGTACTTGACAGCCCAGATGGATAATTGTGATAGGTATGCAGTATGTGGCGCATATGGAATTTGTAACATCGACAATTCCCCTGCTTGTGCATGCTTGGACGGATTTCAGCCAAAGTCTCGTCAAGATTGGGATTCTGGGGATTGGTCTGGAGGATGTGTTAGGAAGAATGAATCAATTTGCAGGGCAGGAGAGGGTTTTCAGAAGGTAACAAGTGTGAAATTGCCAGATACAAGGACATCCTCGTTTAATGTGACAATGGACCTTGAAGAATGTCGAAGGGTTTGCTTGATGAATTGTTCTTGCACAGCTTATTCGACTTTGAATATAACAGATGGAACTGGATGCTTGCTTTGGTTTGAGGATCTTCTTGATATCAGAGAGTACACTGAAACTGGACAAGATTTTTTCATTAGATTATCTGCCTCTGATTTAGGTATGAATTCTTTCATATTATTTTCTTAGTCTGTTAGATTATTTTCTTTCATTTCAGTCACATGTTAACACAAATTCCACTAGTGCTGCAGATGCTTTAGACCTATGGATACCTTTTGATTTCCAATAGGAGAAGGCCAAAGAACATAATTGAATGCACACGGGATTTATTTTTTATTTCTTCTTTCTTGTTATTGATTGTTAAATGTTAGAGCCCACATGAAGTCTAATTCTTCTTTCATTTTCTTTTTTTATTGAGCATGGATTTTGGTAGTAGATACAAACGTCCTGAGCTAAAACAGAAAGGACCCGTGTCAAATTTTATTAGCAAGAACTCAATAATTCACACCCCAACTACTTAAAAATTATCTACGATTTAGTAAACATTGAAAGTTTCACAGGGAAGAATCCAAACTGATCAAACCTATGCATATTGAACAAGACTTATTTGTATAGTATATCAACGAGTCCATTTCGGGGTGGATCAATATAGAAAAATGCTACCATTTCTAGCTGTATTTTAATTTGCTTTGACGAAGAAAATTGTAAAGACTTTTTTGTCTCAGGTGAACTTCCAATTGGTTATCACAATTTTTAATTAAGGTAGTGGGAAATTGAATAACATTATGGTTGTTTAATTTTTTATGATTTCTAGTTGAAAACTTAGTAGTACTGGAAACTGAAATCAATACCAGTGCACAAAACACATTTCCAGTATTTATATTATTTAAGCTTTACTGATTTTAAAACTTGGTCATGTTGGCTATGCAGAGCCAACTAGAAGTACTAAGAGGACGACGCGAGTGTGGATTATAGCCATCTGTTTGTTGGTTGCTGGAATTACCATCCTAGGCGTTTGCCTGCTGTTTCTGATGAGGAGGAGGAAGATGAAGACAGTAGGTAATTTCTATCAAACCCTCTAATTGACGCTGCTGGTTGTTGATTCAATGAGTAGGGAAAGGAATTATTGCATTGGATATTAATGCAATGCAGATTACTCTTTGGTATACTTGATGACTTCCATATCTGTTCTGGTTGTTTACAAAACCTGATGATCACCATGATGGAAGAATTTCTATGCTGCTATTGTTTAATTAAGATTGGGGAAGAGTCTGAACTAGCATTTTAATTTTAAGATATATAAACTTGATGACATACATGATGGCTAGTTTATTTCTGCAAGAAGTACGCAAAAGAAATTCAAAGAAAAACGTAGACCTGTTTGATTTATGCAATGCATTTCCCATTTTACAGCAAGGATGGTTTCGATGCAAGAAAGAGACTACTCAATTAATAGCACCGGTAAAGATTTAGAGCTTCCAGTATTTGACTTCGCAACCATAGCTGTTGCCACGAGCAATTTCTCGGGGGCCAATAAGCTTGGAGAGGGTGGATTCGGACCTGTCTACAAGGTAAAGCTTTGGATGAGAGGATTTGCTGATAGTTCATTACACCAATGTATACGGTGCTAGTCAATTTTGATACAGGGTTACAGTGACTAGTTCAAATAATCTTTCAGGGCAAGCTAGAAGATGGACAAGAGATAGCCGTGAAAAGGCTTTCAAAGACTTCGACACAAGGACTTGATGAATTCAAGAACGAAGTTATATGCATTGCGAAACTTCAACACCGAAATCTTGTCAAGCTTCTTGGTTGCTGCATTGAATCCGAAGAAACAATGTTGGTCTATGAATATATGCCTAACAAAAGCTTGGATGCCTTCATCTTTGGTATGGCCATCTCGAGACTTCAATCTAATTAGTTGAGTTGTTACTAATAGCATATTGAAAACTGCAATGATCTTAGTCACTGCCAATAGTGCCACCAAAATATTAAGTTATACATAGTGTGACATATTGATATTATTGAAACATATCCTGTTGTTGTACTCTATTACACTTTACCTTATAATTAATTTTATCGTGATAACATTCATACTCATGATCATTTGATCATTAAGATCATGTTAATCTAAAAACTTTAACGTTTAGAAAATGCTTCAACATATAATTTATATTATTCTATAATATTATTAACATCCATCAAAATGCTTTCAGATCAAAAGCAGAGCAAGTTACTGGACTGGTCTATGAGGTACAACATTATCAATGGGGTAGCTCGAGGACTTCTTTACCTCCATCAAGATTCCCGGCTAAGAATCATTCATAGAGATCTAAAAGCCAGCAATATACTTGTGGACTACGATATGAACCCAAAAATCTCAGATTTTGGCATGGCCAGGAGTTTTGGTGGAAATGAAATTCAGGGAAACACAAAACGAGTAGTTGGAACATAGTAAGCATTTCAAACTGGCTGCATGGTTTCGAGTTTTCTCTGCTTGCAACATTAATAACTTTGTTAAACAATTTCTTGCAGTGGTTACATGTCTCCAGAATATGCAACTGACGGGATCTTTTCTATAAAATCCGATGTATTTAGTTTCGGTGTTTTGGTGCTAGAGATAGTAAATGGGAAGAGAAATAGAGGATTCATTCATCAAGACCATAAGCACAACCTTCTTGGTCATGTAAGTATCAATGTGAATACCTTTCTTTTTTCTTCTGTCATATTAAACCTCTTCTGGTTCCTCAAATGAATTTGGTCTTGGAATACAGGCATGGAAACTTTACAAGGAAGAAAGGTCATTCGAGCTAATCAGCGATTCTTTAAAAGACACCTGCAACTTATCCGAAGTTTTGCGGGTGATCCATGTGGGTCTACTGTGTGTGCAACAAGCTCCTGAGGATAGGCCTACTATGTCAACTGTGGTGCTAATGTTAAGTAGTAACATCGCATTGCCTGACCCTAAAGAGCCTGGATTTTTCACAGAAAGGAAACTATTCGATCATGAGTCTTCATCTAGCAAGGTTGATACATGTTCCGCGAACGAAATTACCATCACATTGTTAACTGCTCGATGACAGATTATTTTTTTACAAACGTTTTTATAAATTGTATCAGGAAGAGTTATGTATTCTTAATTTTCTGTCAGTCCTTTCTTCTTCACCGAGGAAAAAGTTTGGGGCAAAAATGACGTGGGGTACTTTCTTTATTATTGACATAATTATTTATATTGTACAACTTTTAAAATTATTAAATTTTCTAGGTTTTGAGTAATTCTGGATGAATCCAATGCGTAATTTAATAAAATTTAGAATAATTTTTATCAGATTATTAAATGAAACTGAAATTTTACCAGATTGTCCTAAAGGTGTATTTGCATAGGGGTTAACATAGCTCTTTTGTTTTCAAGCCCAAATTAGATTAGAAACTATTGTTTTGAATTTTTTTATTTTCCTTCTTGTTTTTAGATTTTTTTTTATAGTTAGATTAAAACTTTTGATTTTATTTGAATTCTACTAATTAAGACTTTTTATTTTATTTTTAAATAGCATTGTAGGATATTTTTTCAGAGGAGAATTAATGACAAAAGACTTTTAAAAACTATCCAAGCTTTTAGAATTTTCTCCATGGTTAAGGGTTGTAACTCTAGGCTTGAAAATCTCAGTTTCTTTCTCTATAATTTGAGACTATAAAACTTTAAGGATTGAGGAACCCTATCCACTTTATATGTTGAGTCAATTGGTAACAGAATAAGTTTGACATGTTTGATGAATAAAGATATTGTCAACAACTTTCCATTCCACAATACAAGAGTGGAGGCTGTATAAAGCATTATGAAGGCTTAGAAGGCAACATAAAGAACCAAGGTGTAGATATTAGATCAAGTTGAATATTCGTTAGAAAAAATTACAAAGCCCTTGAACCATAGTTCTGAAACCCGACCCGGTCATCGATCTGGTCAAGTGATCGGATCACGAGTCAGATGAGTTGACCCTGGTCAACAAAAAAAAACACTTATATAAAACACCTAACTAGTTACAATACAACACTTACATAAACCAAATTTAAATTTTAAACCAACAACATAAATTTAATTCAATATCCAAAACACAAACCAAATATAAATTCTAAAATATTTAAAACAAAACATCCAACCACATAAATTCTAAAATATTTAAAACAAATCATCCAACAACATAAATTCTAAATCAACAACACATTCACTTTTGTTGAATGAACACATTAAGTTCTTCTATGTGCATAGGAGCAAAATTTGGATCAAATGTCGATGGAATTGAGCAAATCTCATCAACACCTAATAAATCATTAGCATTCTCCTTTGAAACTTCATCGCCATAATCATCTTCAATCTCATTAATATTTATGACATCTACATTTCAAATACAATTAACAAATAAATATATGTGTTAAACAATACTTTATTTTAAATAATATTTATCACTAAATAATCAATCATTAATTACCATAATCTAAAGTATCTTATATGGTTATAGTTGATAGATCTTGGTGAAAACTCTATGCTTCTTCAGTTGTTAAAATTGACAGGTCATCTTCTACTACCTAATTTTCAATGTCACAAATTGTCTCAACATTAATTGGATCATAATTTTGTCCTTTCCAATAATTCCTATATATTAAAATTGAAGGTAAACACATGGTTGTAAACAAGATAAAATAATATTTAAGGAATTAGAGAAAAAAAAATACTTTTGTTTCAATCTTAGATTGCAGTAGATGTAAACAAGGTCATTAAGCCTTTGGTACTCCAATCTATTTCTCTTCTTGGAGTGAATATGTTCAAACATACTCCAATTTCTCTCGCATCCCGAAGAACTACAAGTTTGACTTAACACTCGTATAGTCAACTGTTATAGATTTGGAGCACTGGTTCCATATGCCATCCACCATTTATCTATACAAAAAAATAATAAGTAAGAGTATAAGACTATGTCAAATAATATTTTTAAATATAAAAATTATATACCTGGAGGCATAAGGGTGCGATTATTTATTGCGGACGCTCGACCAAAGTCATGTTCAGCATTCCTAAACAACTTCATCTCACTTGTAATCTTACTTTGCAATGGTAGATTTCCATGTGCATACTTCTCAAGAACATCTAGAAGTCCATAAATGGTGCTCATATGTTTATTCATTATATTTGCATCATATTGAAATTGAGGATTCAACCAAAATGCTGTTGCATAAAGATTTCTATATAGTTGTCCATCCCACCGATTATTGATAATGTCTATGAAAGGTTTCACTCTAGCCTTTCTCTTTTGAAATCTCCTCATCATTTCATCTTTTGCATGATGAATAACATCATACAAATATCCCATCGAAGGTCTATCATCACCATCAACCATTCGTAGAACTCGAACTAAAGGTTCACTCATTCGCACAATTATTGCACATTCTTCTCAAAATGAAGAGTCTAGCACATTGTCAACAAACTTTTTTCCTTTGCTATCTTTAGCATAAGCAGATGAGACCCATTCCCTAGATGTCACCAAAGCTCTCAACTCATCTTTATGAGCTAAAATGCTTTGCAATGCAATGAAATTGGTAGCAAAACGAGTAGGAGCTGGACGAAGTATTTCTTTTCCTCCAGTGAACTTCCTCATCAAATACAATGGATAACAATGATTATAAATGTACTTTGTGATACCAGAAGCATGCTCGACAACACAACAAACTGACTGCAATTTAACAAAGTCCTGAAGTATGAGGTTGATGCAATGAGCAGCACAAGGAGACCAAAATATTGAAGGAAATTCTTCCATTAATAACTTGTCAGCAGCAACATAATTTATAGCATTATCAGTCACCATATGCATAATGTTTTCTACCCCAACATACAAAACAACCTCTCTAAACAACTGATACAACAATCTAGCAGTCTTTGAAACATTTGATACATCCACAGTTTTAAAAAAAAAATTGTTCCTTTAGGACAATATACTAAGAAGTTAATTAAAGTCCTCCTCTTCTGATCTGTCCATCCATCAACCATTAATATGCAACCAGTCTTCTTCCAAATCTCTCGATAAGTCTCAACATAAATCTTGACTTCATCAACCGCTTTTGCCAAGTAATAACCACGAATAACATGCAAGTTTGGTCCTTTATAACCAAGATCCATGGCTGTTACAGCATCTATGGCATGTTGATAATACACAGAGTTAACAACATTAAATAGCACACATGCATCAATCATCCACTTCGCTAAAGCAAGATCACACCGTTCAATTGCTTCCTTCATTTGCCAATAATTCTGAAGAGACTTTTGAGCACCAGGAGTTGTTCTCGGCATGAAATATGTCCCTAATGTTGCAGATTTCTTTTGCTTTCCATAACTTGTAGTCGATTATTTTACAGTGCTGGTGCTTTGAATCTTTTTCTTTTTTGTAACCTTCGGTGGTAACATATGTTTTTTAGTATTGACATCCTCATTATCCTCATCATCATCATCATTTTCTAATTGCCTAATCATCATCTCTTCATGCTCCCTTTGTTGTGCATTAAATGGATTGAAATCTGCTTGCATTTCTCTAACTCTCTTTTTTTCCAGCATTCCTTTAAGATTCAAAAGCATTTGATGTCGAACATCAGGAGGACATTTGCAACATTGTTCAACTTCTCCTTTAGCTCCAGCTAAATTTTACTTAAATCGATTAATGCCGCCACCTGCAAATACTTTAGCACAATATAAACAAACTAATTTAGTTTTTTTACACCCAACACTAAGTTCAGGAGCTTCTCTACAATGACCCCATGCCAAATCTGTTCTTCCTCTACTACCACTTGACATCGAAATTAAAGGTTGAGATGATTGGTTCGTTGAAGGATCACTACTTGGAGTACTACCATTATGTGAAGACATTTTAAGGACCTAACATAATTTATAATAGAGAATATAATTTCAAGCCAAATCACTTTGCAATCCATTCATTAGATTAACAATGACAGCCCCATCAATCACACATAACAAAAAAAGATTATGCTTCCTAGTAAATTTTGTCAAAGCTATTTTCTTATCCTGAACTAATAACAAGCAACCAGATGTGGAAAATCAGCCAGCAGTCAACATGAGAAAGCATTGAGAAAGGAAAGTTTGATGCCACATTAACTCCAGCAAAACAGTTTCAATCTACAACTTATGTTTGCTTAAATTTCCAGCCATAAAATATTTTCAGCTGTTAATAATTCTTAGAACAGTTTCAATCTCTGGCTATAACAGTTCACTCTACAACTTGCATGCCAGCATATCAAAATCTCTACAACTTATGTTTGCTTACATTTCCAGTTAACTGTAAAAGCAAACAAACATTACTAGCCAAAATATTTTCAGCTGTTAATAATTCTTAGAACAATTTCAATCTCTGGTTATAACAGTTCTTAGAACAAAACAGGGTCCTTAGAGCAGGAGGATTGACTCACATTACTAGCCGAGATATCAATAGCTTTATGTTCTCAATCAACATTATAGATTATCCTAGCTAGTTCCAGAAGCAAATGCATCGATTAAAACTAGTGCATCGAACAAAACTAGTTTCCTAATCCATTTTCTACACTTTCTAATAGCAGAGGATTTATTACGTTGCAGAAAAGAAAAGAACAGAGAAACATACCTGAGGTTGAGATGACTGGGCTGTGAATGAATCAATGCGACTGAATCAAAGAACAATGAATCGATGCCAGAACTGCAAGCTCAAAACACGACCAAGAATAAAGAAAAGAGAGAGTGAAAGGAGATTCATGAACAGAAACAAGAGTCTAACCTTTTTCGCAGAGAAACAACAGTGATCAAGACGTCTTCTGCTCCTCAGCTCCAAAACGACATCGATTAACGTCTACTAACATAAAAAAAAAGAACGGGTCTCAGCCGGGTTTGACCAGGTGGTCCAGGTAGACCGAGTTTCACCGGGCCAACTCCCAAGCGGGTTTTTGCCTCCACCCGGACCGGTCCCAGGCCTGGGTCGACTCGCCGGGCCGGTCTGGGTTTTAAAACTGTGGCTTGAACCATCTGACACTATGAGAGGAAGGTATAAACACAAATCATGATGAAAATAGGATGTGCTCAAAGACTTACCTAAGGATGAACCAAACTCTAGATTTACTCCTACTAACCCATATAGGCATCAAATCTATGAAAGGTGGTATATACAATAAACAATGCATTGAAAACTCAATTAGCAGCAAATTTTTTCATAAACACATTCCTAAATTTAAAGAAATTCCTTTCTTTGATGGAAATTTTTTGAAGAAAGAATTAATTATTAGATAGTTATTAAAGCTAGAAGCTTAATTTTATTTGAACAAGTTGTTTGTTATCAGAAAGTAGGATTTTTCATACACATACTTACTTATGATACTAAAGAATGATGGTTTGAAGTTCTAGAATATAGAGCTCATATTGATAATACTTTAATTTTGTCATAGGCAAACATTAAGAAAATTATTAATTTTGAAGTTCGTACAAAATGATAAATTTTATATTGAAAATTTAAACAATCATGTTATTATTATTTGACTTGTGTTCAACATTCTTTAAGAGCAAGGAGGAGAAACCTATAGGAGATATCATCTCGTAGATGTAGAAAGTTTCAACATTACAATAGTGACGACAATAACAACAACACTATTGCTATAAACATTACATTGCTTGTCGATATTTCATCTATCAATAGTGAAGGAGAAATAAAGGATGCTCCTAAATTAGAATCTTATGATGATTCTCAAAGTCTTGAAGAACTAAAAAAATGAGGATCTTTTAGGTTAAACAATCCTGAAAGAAAAATTTGAAGTATAATCAGAAACACCAGCTGTATTACTCTCCATGAAAAAGGATGATAGCACTAAAACCATGATCCAGAACATTAAAAAGTACATGTAAAAATTAGAAATATTGGTGAATCCATAAAAATCTTCCTCACCAAAGATTACTATTAAAGTTAATTTACAAGGTGATGGATTTGAAAGAGTACAAATAGAAGAATTAGATTTGAAAGTGTCTAGTTTTGAAATTTCAAAGTTAGGCCATTGCGCTAAAGATAACATGATCAAGGAAGGAGTTAACATTATGTTAAAAGAAGATAGTGGCAAATTGTGATTACTCCTTTTTTTTTTGTTTTTTTGTTATTGATGAAAATCTAGTAAACAATGACATGAAGAACTAGGTAATCTTTGACAAGTTATCTAGAGATATTATGAAAGATTATTTTAGAGTTTCTTTTACATGCAAAGGTCAAAGTATGAGGAGTCATAAATGATGAGAACAAGTTTGAAGTAAAAAGAATGTATGAATGAACATCAAGAAGACTTTATAATAACAAACGTGTAACATTAGATATGGTTTTTTTTTCTTACCTTGCACACATTATACATTAAATTTTAAAGTTCATAAGTCAAAAGTTACACTATTTCTTGAATAGACTAGCTACAATATTATATTTGAAGTATATAATTTTTTGAGACGGAAGGGTTCAATTTGTAATAGTTAACTCAAGGACAAATGTTTTTTATTTTTTTTTCTATTTAGATTAGGACCTTCAATTCAATTAAAATTTTACTAATTAGGATGTTATTTTTTGTATTTAAATAGCTTACAAGCTATTTTTTTCAAGGATAATTAATGAAAAAAGGACCTTTTAGAAACTAACAAAGTTTTTTGTATAGTTACGAGATATAATATTAGGTTTAAAAGTTTTTTTTTTTTTTTTTTACAGTTTAGAATTGTAAAATTTTAGGAATCAAGTAATCCTATCCAAATTATACGTTGTGGGAATTACATTAATGATAAGAAATCCATGCTCCTACAAGGGTGAAAAGGACTAGACCCGGCAGTAGACTTTACCAACTTAAATTGCACTTTGATGGCATGAAAGAAGTTTATTTTATTTTATTTGGTCAAGAATTCAATTCTAAGCCAAGTCCATTACTGGTTGTTCAAATCTTAAATAAACCTAAACCAAAATACACACTCGGAGAGATAAGATATCGATGTCTGACGGACTATAGCTGGAGTAAGAGCAGGTCTGTGTCACTCGAGTATAAAATTGGAGTATGTTCAGGCAACCTTCTTGGATCATTCATGGTTTCATGCTCCTCTGTAATTCGATTTCCTTGTTGATTAAGCAAGTATAGAAAAAAGAATCACCGGCCTCCTGGAAGTTGCATGCTGCCGGAATTTTTCATTTTTCTCTTTTCATGTAATGCATTATTGCATCACAACTTTTCATGGACCGGTATATTAGTGAATGGAGGTCTTCACTTCTTTAGTTCCTTTATTATTGGAAGAGCAACTACGTCAATAGTCGGTGCTGTACTGCTGCTCGACAAAAAGTTGCTTCGGTAGGAAAATATACGTCCAAGCCAAATTACAAGTCTCTGTACTTTGGGGTAGCTTAGACAATGGTGTGCAGCCCGAGCATAAAAGAAAATGAAATTTTTGAAGCTAATTACCCACCAACATGATCTTGAGAAGAGCACGTGATGTGCATATGCATGCAGGGCTACAATATTATTATATATTACTGATTACTGTAGGAGATAGTGTTTAATATCCTTATTGATGACACATTATATGATGTTATTATAATCAAATAATTAGTCAAGAAAGATTATTATTTCAAGAATGATAAAAAAGAATTGTAGCATATGATTAGAGTATCAATTGCATATGTTTTCAAAGTGATGTTAGATTTAACGACTTTGTGAATTAAAAAAAATGTCCCAATTAGATATAGAGAGTGCTATAATTAAATCCAAATTCGGGAGTTTTTTTTTTCATGTGTTATTAAATCTAGCAGATTCCTTTTTTTCTTCTCTAGAAACTTAATATATATATATATATATATATATATATATATATATATATATATATATATATATATATATGTTTTTCCTATGTTCACTCTATCTTTACAATTAATAAGTCACATTATATTTGTTAGGACTCGATTATCGAAACACTAAAAAACAACTTAAAGTAACATAATATAAAAGATTAAAACCCTAAACTTAAAAATCAAATTATAATAATAACCCGAATTGATTCAATCGATTAATTTCAAAAATCATCCAAATTAATCAAATCTAACATACTTGATTAGCTATCACTTCAGAGTTAATTAGTCGACCGGATTGACCAACCGCTCAACCACTACACCAACCAACTGATCAGCTAGTTTCAACTAATTGGTGAACCGGCAGCAACAAGTGAACCAATTGACCTACCAAACACAACCCAACTAGTCGACTACACCTCCTAACAGGTCGACTGACTCAACAAGGTATTTAACTATTCTAAACCGTCCAAAAACATATTTCTAACATCCTAAACTCGTTTTTTCATCCAATCCTCTCTCTGTGGCTTACAACTTCGCAGTTAATAAGACTCATTATATTTGGTGTGTAGCTTTGTTGGCCCTCATAAAACGTCATTATTACTTATATGTTCTGTCACATCCTCTTTCTCTAGCTTGCAGCATTGCAGTTAACCAGCCTCGCTGTTCCACTCATCCTCTCTCTACAGCTTGTTGCTTTGCAATTAATAAGCCTCATTATTTTCGGTGTGTACCTTTTCTGGCCTTCATAAATCCTTATTATTAATTGTATGTTCCATCCCATCATCTTCAAGCAGCTTTCAGCTTTACAGCTAACCAACCTCGTCGTTTCATCTCATCCTCTCTCTACAACTTTATAGTTAATAAGCCTCATTATATATGGTATGTAGCTTTGCTAACCCTGACAAATTCTCATTATCTCTGCAGCTTGGAGATCTGTAGTTAACCAGCCTTGTTGACCCAGCTTAATCCTCTCTCTGTAGTTTGAAACTTTGTAATTATGAAGACTCATTATATTCGGTGTGTAGCTTTGTTGGCCCTCATAAAGCCTTGTCATTAATTATATCTTCCATTCCCACCCTCGATCCTCTGCAGCTCCCAGCTTTGCAATTAATAGGCCTTATTATATTCGGTGTGTAGATTTACTAGCTCTCATAAATTCTCATTATTAATTATATATATGTTCCATCCAATCCTCATGAAGGAGTAAAAATAAAATGTTGCAGCGTTAGCCAGTGCTGAAGTTGAGTTTAGAGGATTGATGGCCAAAGAAATCTGTGAACTCGTTTTGGATTAGAAGGACGTTGTTAATCAAGGATGGTTTTGCTTCTAACTGTGAAATGAATTTGTTCTGTGATCACAAAATAACAATTCTGATTTTCCATTACCGACTCAAATATGATTATATAAAATATATCGAAGTTGATCGAACTTCATTATGCATAAATTATTTATATATATATATATATATATTGTTTTTTTTATTGAAACTTACTCTTAAAATTATAATAATTCTTTGGTCAATGAATCATGCTATACATCAATTTTTTAAAGATAAAAAAGGGCTAGGCATCTAGGTCTAGGTGGCATATCACGCTTAGCCCATCAACAGAAAAGGTCATGTGTACAGGCTAGCAAGATCAGAGTTTTTTATTTTTATAACGTGGTGAACCAACAATTTTTTTTTTCTTTCGCAATAATTTAACTACTTTCTTTCTATTCTTTAATATTTAAGAACTGAAAAATAAATAAAATAAATTATTGAAATTAAACTAAAAATAAGATTCAAAAAACTATATGGATCGAAAAATAAGAAAAAGAGAGACTTTTTATTTAATTTTACACTTTGATTTTTTTTTTGTTAGAATTTTTCTTTCCTTAATAATTTTTTAGAAATCGATCATTAGTTCTATAAGAAATTGAAAGAAAAAAAAAATTAGTGTGATTGTGAATTGCTACAGTGGATTACTTGGTCGTTTCAATATATTTTATATTTTATAATTTATAATTTAGCCTATAGCAACCTCAAACCATGTCAAACTAACCTCATTTGCAACGACACTGTGTGAAGCAAAAGATTGTACATCAGGCCAGGGTATACCAAACCCTAAGTTATAAACCCAATCTATAAAGAGAACTCTATTTTGATAAGTTCAGAGTTCAATAATAATATTATGCTCTAAAAAATTATATAAAAATAGTGGCTAGAACCGATAAAGTTAAATATACTTAAACCCAACGAGATTTTAAAGTCTAATTGAAAAAAAAATCCTAAAATAATTAGGAAAATAATGAAAAAAAAACAATATATTTCTGACTTCAAAGCCTTGTAGAACATTCTACTACAACTTGAGCATTGTCAAAAAATTGAATTAAAAGTTAGTACCACTTTCAACATGATGCTCATTTGACACGTTCAAACTTAACTTCTTCTTGGCTTCACCTTGTCCATCCGGTTTATAAATTTATGTTTCATGTCAGCTGAGTTAGGCTGAGACAAATTTTTAGTTTTTGATATAATAAAAAAAAAACTATTTAAATTATAAGAAATTCATTTTGGAAGTTTTTTTTTCATTGCTTCTATGTATAATAGAACTAGAATGCATAATAAATTAATACTTTAATTATTAATATAACATATTCATAGCACCATGATCCTCACAAGGTGTGGGCAATAAGTAGCATCATATCCAAAGCAGAGAGACAAATTTGATTCAAGATTGAATTTCAGAGGTCAGTTAGAGAAGTGGATGAGAATGGAAAAGAAACAGAAACTAAAAGCAACGATTTGCAACATGTCTTTCCATTTGCGATCCACAACGTAAGATCCTGCAAATGATCAGCTGTGGCTGGCTGGCTACTTGGCTGGCATTGGTAGCCCTGATTCTGCTTCTATATATTGGCTTTAGCACTCTGTGCCGGAATGGTGAAATTTTCGAGAAACCAACTGTTTGATCAGAAATCTAATTCCTTCTGCAGTTATGTAATGATAGGCTACCGGGGATCTAATGAGATCAAACTAACCTCCTCACCTGAATAAGTTACATGCCTGTTTGAGGAAGTGCTCTGTTCATGTGGATTCTCCCCCATAAAAAAACCAGGTTGTTTAGGCTGCGGCAATGGAATCTCACTTCCTAATATTAGAACCACAGCTGACATGTTTGGCCTATCTTCCGGGCGTTGTTGCACACATAATAAAGCCACATGAATGCATCTTAGCACTTCAGATAAATTGCACGACTCAATCAAAAATTCATCAATCAGCTCAAATGGTGTCCCTTTAATCCAAAGCATCCACGCCTTCAGAAAAAACAAAACCAAGAACATATATCAGCAGACTGGCCATTCTAATTTCTCTGTTACTATCCTAGTTTTGCCATAACATCAATACTCCTATGATATTTCTGAAAGCCTCAATAACTAGGCAAATTTTTTTGTTTAATCTCATTTGAAATGCCTGAAAGGGACATCAAGATTTAATATTCACCACCGTCTTCATCAAGGTTGTATGTATTAAAGTATTATTTAAAAGCTTACATGTCCAAGAAGGTTAAGGTTGGGGTCCAGGTGACGAAATCCCCTATTTTTCTTTCCGCTCACGATCTCGAGGACTAGAACACCGAAGCTAAAAGCGTCAGATTTCACTGAAAAGTATCCATTCGATGCATACTCGGGAGACATGTAGCCACTGAAAATGATACTAACAGGTTAAGTTCACAAAATAGTAATGAAAATCTGCAAGACAAGATTGGGTTTATGTACTTACTATGTTCCGACTATCCTACTAGTTTTGGCCTCTGTTTGATCTCCACCGAACATTCTAGCAAGGCCAAAGTCAGAAATTTTTGGGTTTAGCTCATCATCCAGTAAAATGTTGCTGGCTTTGATATCTCTGTGGATGATTCTAAGTCTAGAGTCTTGATGCAGATAAAGAAGCCCTCGAGCAATTCCACCTATAATGTTGATACGCTGACTCCAATCAAGTAGTTTTCTTCCTGTTTGGTCTGATGAATTTCTCAATTAGTCCAATTAACTAATTGATTTATAACAGTTAATAGAACTTATAGAACTTCAATCTTATTAATTCAGAAGGGTTAGCACCAAAAATAAAGGAGTCCAAGCTCTTGTTGGGCATGTATTCGTAAATTAACATTCTTTCATCTTCATGAATGCAACAACCCAGAAGCTTTACAAGACTGCGGTGCTGAAGTTTAGCAATTAACATAACTTCATTTTTGAACTCATCCAATCCTTGACCTGAACTCTTTGAAAGTCTTTTCACTGCTATTTGTTGCCCTCCTATGAGTATTCCCTGAGTGATTCACACAGTTCAGCAAGTTTTTTTGTTAGAAAATGGATTGTCAGGTATCAGATTTTTTTCATACCTTGTATACGGGTCCAAAACCACCTTCTCCAAGTTTGTTGCTGTTTGAAAAAGCATCGGTGGCATGTGCTATAGTACTCATGTCAAATATTGGCAATTCCATATCTTCCTCCCTTTCTTCACAGTGGTTTTTCTTTCTAAGATTCCACTTCCGCATGGAAATGATGAATCCTAACATTAGCATGCCAATGCCTGCTACTATTGCGCTGGAGACTATTCCTGCTAGCTTCTTACTAAATGTCCTCTTTTTCGTAGGTACACCTGAGTGCACAGAAGAATAGTTAGAAGAACCTGATGTATAACCCAGTTCAAGAGTTCATTGTTAAATATGGACAAAGCAGCAGAGCAGAGACCTTCTACTTTCCATTCTATATGAATTCAAGAGAAACAGAAATATTTTTTCCTCAGTACAAAGGTAAAATGAGACTTTATGAATAAATAGTTGCATTTTGGAATACGTACCCAATTCTGAAGCATTCATCCTAACAAAAAGGTCTTGTCCATCCCCAGTTGACCTTCTTGTATCAATCAGGTCACCAAACCAGATCAGGCATCCACTTCCACCTTGCCTGATATCTAAATTTGCATAAGCAGTGCACGAGCAGTTCTTCAAACATAATCCCTGACATTCCTTGAGACTTTTGCTCTTGTCGTACCAGGAAGACGATGTGTCCGGCAATTTCATCCCTGTATATTTCAGAAAGCCAACCTTGCCGCTGCATTCTAGCGGAGTTCTCCGGATACACCCATCTGACCAATCTGAAAAGTTCCAATCTGCTAGAGACTTGGGAATGAATCCATCCAAGCAAGCACATATAGGAGATCTACTCATCTCACAGCGAGTATTTGGACCACAAAAGGCATAATTTTCACACTGATCAAACTGGCCACCGTCAGTAATCACCCAATCATTTGTTCGGTCATTCCATTTGAAGCTCTGTGGAAGGCCCAATGGACTGATTGTGAGCCTTGAAAGGACTGATGTTTGGATTCCAAACTGGAAATAAACCTCTTTGCTGTTGAAAACAAATTCATTGGAAATAGGTATCGGGCTAGGATTTGCTATGAATTTTATGCCATTCCATGGCCCCGCTCTAAACACAGTAATGTTTCCCCTCTTCAGAAGTAGCTGGGGATACCCATGAGTATCTATAACGAAAGAATATTCACCTCGAGCAGGATCTTCAGCACTCTTCCAAGATGATAAAAACTTGTCAATCTTTGTTACGAAGTTGCTCCCCAATTTCATTCCTAATATCATGGTATCACCTGGATGGTCAAAACTCTGCCACAGAAAGTTGTCGGGATTACTATCATTTCCTTCTCTCACAACAAGATTACCTGTCTCCAAGAGATCTGCAACTGAATCCTCTGCAGTTCTTGATGAATTCGATGACCAAACAATATCATTTGTGCTACTGTACAGGACAAGTATCCCTTTGCTGCTTATATTCAGAACCCCCAAAGTATTGGAAAGTGGAACTTCTCTGTTTGCTACCCATATAACTGTACGAGGAGACTTCTTGTACCATATTCCCAAGTAACGTTTTGTTGAATTTCCAAGGCTGAAAAATCCTAGTTCAAATTTTCCCCCTGTTGAAAGGAGAGTTGCACCATCTCTTATGGATTGGCTTGGGTAGATTATGTTTGATGTGGCGGAGTTGATTAACATGGAGAATAAGAACGAGCATGCAAACAGCACTGTAAAAGCTCCCATTCAAGAGAGTTTTCATAGATGTTCTGGTTTGATCACGCAGAAAAATGTATTGTTATTAGTACAAGCTGCTGGTCTAATGTGAAGACGGTTTCCATTTTCCAAAGATGTTGACTCCATATAGCTTCGGTAAAAATTGGCTACCGTTTTTCGATAACCATAAGATCCATCCATCACGGCCGGAAAAGTCCTATTTCAAGAAGTTTCAATAATTGCGCCCCAAAGACACCCACAATGAGAATAACAACGCGTCAGCTTTGTATATACTACATTAGTAGCTTCTGTGACGCTACGAGTTGTTGGATTAAAAATTTTTAAAAAATAAAAATGATAAAAAAAATTAACTATAAGCTCAAAATCTAATGTATATCTTGAATAAAACACCTTTGAGGATTATATACATAAATAAATGTTAAAAAGAATTTTAACATAAAAACAACTCAGTCATGAAATCAAGAACATAATTAAAGATATTCTATTTAAAAGCAGGTCAAACAAGAAACTCGATGTACCTAATAAAAATCAAAATATTATATAACGAGATTATATCTTTAATTAGACTCGATCCTGGGTATACAATAATCGAAAGGATCTGCATACCTTAGCCACGAGAAAAATCAACCTCCTTATAGCTTTTTTTCTCAATGTCCACAGCAGGTGGACATGTCCTTTGCTGTGAAAAGATGGAAGGGAAAGTCTGTCGTTCGCACAGAGCGTATTCCAGAAGAACATTGACTTTCGCTACCCTCCAGCCTCCATGTTTTGAAAAAAACACCCAAGTAGTGAATGATGATAGGCTATTTTATCAATATACTTCTGACTTTATAAATGTAAAGAGATTACGGATCCAAATTCTTTCCTCCCCAAAGAATTGAAAAAGGCTAAATATATAAAATATTGTGCTTTGAAAAAAAAGTGATCATTGACCCGATTAAAAATTATATCACAACTGTTATTTTCAACCCTTCGATGCCCTTGGACGCCATGAATTCCCACTCCTAAATGGCACAACACCTATTTTGGGTCCACGGCATCTCTTTATCTTCCTTCCTTCCTTCTGTTTATTTAGTTATTCTTACCTTAATTAACTGCATTTCAGTGCTTTGACTTGTCTTCTCGGCTCCTATGGCTGTGTATGCAGGCCTAGACATAGAGCCCACTGGACCACTTTGGCCCACGTTTCTAGGCAAGACCCATGTTTCCAATGGGCTGATGTTCATTTTTGCACATGCTGTCTCGACTCAAGTAATTTTCAATAATTTTTTCATTAACATAATTACTCAAGTAATTACACTGTGTTTTGGAGAAACTACATTTGATGGCCCCTCGGATCGTTCGGTTTTTTTTTTTATATTTTAAACGTTTTATTTTATTTCAAATTTTGATTAGTTGTTTATAGTTTTATTTTAACTCTTCAAGAAATAAGGAAACACGAGTCCAATGTGACACGAGTCATCCAACCGACCTTGTCCTTTAATTTGATATGACTATTAAAGTATTTTTATAGATTACTTTTTTTATTAATTGAGATTGTTTTTTTTTATCGTATAAAATTAATGTCTCATTTTTACATCTCAGAGAAAGAAATTTCTACCCACCTATCTGAATTTGCAAATTCCAGTGACTTGAATTTGACCTCCATGGAAGTACAAAAGGGCTTGTAAAATATTAGCATCTGACTAGACTTGTAAGACGCCCTCCGCGCGAGTCAGATAAAAAAAAAAAAGCAATATAAAAAGAAAATTTTAAAGAAAAAATATTTAAAATTCAAGTTAATGGTTTAATTGATAATTTAAATAATATAATTTTAAAAAATAAAATAATAATAAATAAATAACAATAAAAAAGGTTAGAAGAACTCAACCTAAGCCCACCCGAATCACATAACAACTCAATTATAAAGAATAAAATTGAAAAACAAATCCAGTTAACTTACAAACTTTTCGAAAATAAAATTGGGATAATCTCATAGAAAAAAAACACAAGAAAAAAATTTGAATACCAATTTCTAATAAATAAAATGAGAACATGATAATTCAAAAATAAATTAAAAAGAAAAAGGTGTGAGCTCAATCTCTAACAAATAAAATATTGAAGAATGAAAATTAAAAAAAAAATACTTTAAAAAGGTAAAAAAAAACTAAATCCAAGCTCACCTAGGGCAAAAAACATAATCTTTGACTTAGTCATGATAACAGGTGAGCGAATGAGAAAGAAAATTTAATAATATTATGAAATTTAATTATCAAAGAACTTAATGTTAAAGGAAAAAAATAAAAAATAATAATTTAAAAAAGCAATGGAAAAAAATATGTGCCAACCCGGGTTAACCCACAAACCTTGTGATCATGAAAATCATGAAATCCTTGAATCGAGTTCAATCAAGAAACTTAATTCCCATCTAATTTAATTTTGAATGATGAAATCGTGAAATAAAAAATATCAATTTAAAAAATTTGTTAAAGAAAAAAGGATAGAAATAAAAAGAATGAGGAACAAATTTAATAGGAAAAAAAACATATAGAGTATAAATTTGTATGAAAAATGATTGAAATAACCCAATAGAAAGGAAATGAAAAAAAAAGTAAGAAGAACAATTTTCAATAAATCAAATATTAAATGATGAAATTAAAATAATTTATTTTTAAAAAAATCCAAAAAAATCAATTCGAGTTAACATTTGAAACATGTGACTTTAGTCTTGAACCCGGGATTAACCTCATAGCAACAAAAAAAAAAGTTAACCTGATTTAATCCACAAACTCCATGATGATGAACATAGAATTAAAATAAACCAATAAAAAGAAAAGAAAAAAGAGCAGGAAGATCAATTCCAAATAAATTAAACGTTAAAGGATGAAATTAAAATAAATTAATTTTAAAAAGGGATAAAAAATAAAAGTCAAATCATGTTAACCTTTAAAAACAGTGACTCTAGTTATGAACCCAAAAATAATCTCATAGAAGACAAACCATAAAAAATAATAAAGCAAATCTAAAACAATTGGGTCAAAAATAAAATGAGAAAAAAATTAGTTTTTAAAAAGGAGAAAAAAAAAACTAAGACAACCTGAGCAAACCTCTTACACTCGATCTAATCTCTGAAACTCACAACTCGTGAAATTCTTGAACCAAGTTCAATCAAGAAGCTTAATTCCTGACTAATTTAATTTTAAAGGATGAAATCGTGAGAAATAATCAATTTAAAAACTTGATGAAGAATAAAAAATAGCAATAAGAAGAATAGGTATCAAATCTGAAAGAAAAAAACAATAAAGTATGAAATTGTTAAAAAAAATACAACTTAAAAAATGATTCCAAACAAAATAAATAGCAA
>Ga0325405_1000563_pt1 | contig 36205 bp, 27 predicted proteins | sample PopdelMetagenome_21_FD_205663 | JGI IMG/M metagenome (GOLD analysis project Ga0325405, IMG submission 205663) | Populus deltoides microbial communities from Bellville, Georgia, United States - Xylem-Control-R2 | ecosystem: Host-associated > Plants > Phyllosphere > Stem > Wood/Secondary xylem... | reverse complement strand
TTAAATTTAAAGATATGAATGCCTTTTGTTCTAAATTTTTTTCTTCTTTTTTTGATGAATGTGATCAATATTATTAATAAAAATATTTAAATGAGGCCTTGGCCATATGTATAAGACCAATACGGCCTGAGGAAGAAGAACAAACATCAAGGAACTGATACTAAAATTAATTACCAGCAAGAGAAACCAAGACATTCAAACGCCAGCAAAAGAACCAGATCTTGATCTTGTTAATTTACCTACGCTAAATGTTAAATGAATTCATCTTAATGCAATTAATGATGTAGTAATTAATGAGAACCATTCCGTCGCTAATATCTTGCATTCTTGTAGTGAGTGGGTGAAATGGCGTAGCAAACTAGTTTTTTTTAAAGCTAGAACTGGAGGGTTTCATCGTCATAAAGCGTGGTCTGGCCTGACCAATCAATTCGATCATGAGTCTGGCTTGTTGTTTACAGTAAAAAAAAAAAAAAAACAGAAATCATATCCAACCAATAGCTAGAGTCTTGGATCAGATTAGATCCCGAGCCAGGTCATAAATCTATATACTCTTCCCCCCCCCCCCTCCCCTCAATGATGTAATACAAGGGCTTAATTCGTACGTACTTTGAAGACAGTGTTGAAGGTTTGGATATTGTTATCTTCATTCATGTGTTCGGTATCTTACTCTCATACCCTGAGGGACGCTAATCACATGGCCGATGTTCCCGCGAAACAAGGTGTCAGCAGATATGGTGAGTTTGTGGCATGGCTGTGATAGGGCGGTTATCTTTTGATGGAAAAAGATGCGACTCAACCCTTTAGAAACAGACTTTGTGATTGATCTGCAGATGCCAATTACAGGGGGGTGGAGTTTAGGTTGCATAACGTTGTTTTCTGTTCTCCATGTTCTATTTCACAGTAGGGAGTCCAGGTATTACTCTGTTTTGCTTCCTTCCACCCCCGGGTTTGCTTGTTCTGCCTATGCCAGGCTTTCTGTATGTTGCATATAAAGTTTGTATGTGTTCTGGGAGCTACCTTTGGGTGCTTCTGCGCATTGGACATGGTGGATAGTTGGGGTTCTGATTGTTCATGGTGTATGCTGCGGCCGGAAACTATGAGGCTGGTGTTCCTGCTCATTACCGCTGCGGGGGAATATGTTGATTTATTTCTTTGCAGGAAACATTTCAGTTGGATGATAAGGAGAAAACAATGGAAGGCGATGGATATGTTATTGCTAGAATATGCAGCATAGTGATCGTAATTTTGATTGGTTCCTCCCGTAACCATTTTCCTTTATCTTCTCTGCTCTGTCCGACCATTTGGGTTGGTTTTTGCCTTAGGCTTTATCTTTGTGGCTTATCGAGAGAGAAAAAAGGTTTGGATATTGTTCTACCCACTTGTGCTATTCATTTTCTCTGCAAAATGCGTTGTTGGGTTCTTAATTAATTGACGTGTGATAAAGACAATGCAGTCGCAATATATATAGGCTTTACCTTCTTACCAGCCTCAATCAAATTGATACAGACGCAGATACGCTTACTGGGCTTCGTCTTGCGACGTTGAGTTCTTCTACCCAATTTTCTCATGAAAGACGAAGTCTTCATTCTTGGGTATATTTGTTTGTCTTTGAAGGGTTTCATGAGTTAATGGCGTGAATAGAACTTTTTCCTTTAACTTTTATATATATATTATTGTACAATCTTCATGTCTTTCTTTTTGGCAGAATGTAGCTTTCAAATTAACCAAGTTTAACATACGATATATTTAAAAGATCATTTATGAATATTCATAAATGTAAAATATATTTTTATTTTTATTTTTTTATGCTTTTTAATATGTTTTGAGCTTATTAAAAATTATTTTTATATATTTAGTATGCTTAAAAGACTTTGTGAATTAATTACTAAAAGATAAGAAATTCAATATTTTCTTTTTGTTTATGACTTGATTTCTTGTGGCGGGCTTCTCACCAAGTTAGAGTTCCATAATTTAAATGTGAACTGAATCAAAGTTAAAGTACATATATAAAGCTTTTTAAGAAGGTATTATGAGCAGAAATTCGAGTTCATTTGGACCTATAATCAGACCTGCAAAATTGAGTAGAAATCCTCCTTATAGCAAGATTCTCTGCTTTCACAATATAGATTTAAACAGGAATATCTTGAGCCTCGGATATCAAAATCATGTGATTCAAAAACTCAAAATCATCTACGCATCCAAGTATACAACATTTATGGGGATGTTAGGTCAGATTAAATTGTCTTGAAGGTAAAAATCCAAACACAAGCTTAAGGATGAGATTGGTCTCCTGATCTAATGAGGAAACTAACAGTGTCGAGCATCCTATTACGGCTAAGAGTCTGACATAAAAACAGTGGGCCTTAGAATTCAAGAAAGGTGCAAATCAAGCCTCTAACATTTCATGAATGAAAGAATATAGCTGGAATGGTCGGATATTGTAAGAAACCAACTCAGAAACAAAATCTAAGTTGCAGCATAGTCTAAATTACAACATAATTGCAACAGCAGCAGAGTCAGTTTTCAACACAAATTCTGAGGGATTTAACCAACCTTAATGACTATATAAAAAAGAAGGAATTAAGTAACATTAAGGGCTCATAATTCTAAGAAGAATCCTAACGAAAGATAGTAGTTAAAGGAGAGAATAAAGGAAGCAAATCACAATAGAAACAAGGCCTCTTCTTCTTCTCTACGACTTTCTTTTTTCTCTGTTTTTGTTAATTTTCGAGCAACTATGAACTAAACTTTGGCTTTCGATTCAGGGGAGTTTTGTTTCATTATTGTTTTAAATTGTGAGAAGAGATATTTATAATGTTACTTTTGGACATTCAAGTACTTATTTTCCCTGAATTTGGTACATAAGCTACTATTTTCATTCAAGCTTTTTGGATGGTTTCTGTGGCAAGCATGCTTTTCTTTTTGTGAGTTTTCAATCCGTAATTGTTGATTTCTATCAAGAAGGAAGCAAAATAAATGAATTTGTTTGATTTAACTTTCAAGTTAAAAGAATAAGACATGTCAAAATCTTTAAGCTTTTTAACGATAGCTTATAGTACTTGATCATTTTTTTTGTTCTTAATTGCTTTTTTCAAGGAATTAATTAGGATTTTTTTTCTAATTAATTTAATCTTTCTTGATCTTCCATGCTTAAAGGAATTTTAGTATTTGCTTGAACTAAAAAAATATTTATTTTACTTCGATGATCAATCTAATTCATTGAATGGACATATCCCTTTTGAACCGAGCATATAACACTGAATTATCTCTTACGTTTTCTTTTTAGAATTTTATTTTTCTTTAAATTTCTTATCAAACCCCCCTTTCTTTTTATTTTAGTATATTGTACGAAGATTGAACAAAATTTCCCTCGGGTTCGACCTGGATTTCACGATCATACTATAATTTTTTTTTTGTGATAGTAAAGTCAGAATTATATTTTGGAGGTTCCGATAACCGACCAAATTTTGACATCGTAGCCGGGGAATTTTTATCTAATTTTTCTTTAATAGTGAACTGATTTATGCCAAGATCTTCTCGTACAAGTGAACTAGTTTCTGATCTAGAAGTTGAGAGAACCGCAAGAACAAATAGGAAGGGTAAGAGGCGAGAGAAGAACCTGATAACTTTAACGCTTTCAACTAGCAATTCTAAAAACAAAAGAGAAGTAGAAATTTCTGAAAACGTGGCAGAACATAGAATATTAAAGGAGTTGGCAACTCCCAACATGAACTAGTAGCCTTTATTCATTGAATTTCCAAATATTGATATAGCACTTGAAGGAATTCCATGTGGTTTGATCAACCATGACATCACAATGAGTGATAGAGGTATAAATTAAATGGATGGCTTTCTCATTCTCTTTGGCAGACAAGAAGAAGGACTGGCTTTATTAACTTCTTTGTTACCTTCCTTCAGGGTCAATACTAACATGGAATGATTTAAAGAAGAAGTTCTTAGAAAAATTCTTTCCAGCCTCACATGCTGGAACAATTCGTAAAGAAATTAGTAGAATTTGCCTAAATAATGGGGAAATTTTATATGAGTAATGGGAATGTTTTGATCAATTATACACAAGTTGCCTACATCACCAAATTTCTGATCAATTATTGTTGCAATATTTTTTATGAAGGATTTTTGCTCATAAATCAAAGCACAATAGACGTTATAAGTGGTGGTGCACTTATAGAACAGACTCATGTGGAAGTAAGAGATTTAATCTCTAAAATGACTGTCGCACCCTAGTATTATGGTCAATAGGAAACCTAACTAGTCTTTCAGAGATTCAAAGGCAAGGGACTGGTTGCGTAAAGGGAAGGTATTAGCACCCCTAGTACACCATGCCTAAGATAAGTTGCTTAGTATTTGGTTTGCCTTATAATTGCTATAGTGTTGGTATTTTCTAATCCCATCCATTTTCCTAGGATAAGCTTGCTATGATGAACAAAACTTGGACTCAAAGTCTAAAAAAAACCCCTTGGTCAATGTGGATCACACCCTTAGATATGTCTATGAAGTACCAAGGAGAACCAATGCAGATCTCTTGAAATCTGTGTTTGATTCAGACTAAATTTATAACCTATGATTTATGAGATAGGTAAGATAGAAATCTAAGGAGATTCAATGTGCTTAGGAGCTCATTTTTCTCCTAGTATTTCAAGTGTTCACGACTCGTAAATCGCAAGGAAAAGGAACAAAGATTTAGAAATTTAAGGAAATTCATGGCGCTTTCAAAGCCTCTTTTTGCCTTAGTGTTTCATACTTTCACGACTGGTAAACCATGTAGTCAAAAACTGAAATGTCCTCAATTATAATCGAGGCTTTTTTCAGGGATGTGTGGTGACTTATTATTTCTAAAAAAATATTTTGGATATTAACAACTTGGGGTTTCTTTATTCAAACATTTACAGCAAATAATAACAAATTATTCCCTATAATATTTTGGATATTCATCTTTTAGGGATTTCTTTATCCAAACATTAACGGTTAATAATAGATGAATTCCCCCCAAAATAAGATTTTTATAGTTTTTAGAATATTGGCCAATACCCTTTGGAGTTTTACAAACATGTTATAAAATCCAGAATATAAGAAAATTATTTTTTTTGTGTTTAAGAAATCCATGCTAAAACACATTTTCTTTTAAACTTCAAATATTTGTTTTTTTTAAGAGAAAATTCAAAATATGTTAGGGTATTGGCCGTATGTATGAAAACATATATATATATTTGTCACATTGCGTCGAAAACCAGGTATTCTAAATACGAGATTTGTATTTTTACAATATAAAAATACAAAACCCACAAAAAATACACGAAAAAAAACAACGATATTACTCCTTTTATTTTAGGGGCTGGGTCTAGCTCAGCCCATGTGGCTAGGCTAAAACTAGCAGGCCTAGCCGGGTCACTGGCCCAAACCAATGACCCGGCTAGGCACAAAGGTATGCATGAGTTTCCTCACGCATGCCTTAGCTGGTTACTATTCAAGTGAATTAAATTTCACTTGAACAGTAACAATGCAACCAAGAATGCATGCACAACTGGGAATAACAGACCTGGAGGGGGGAATGAAGGAGTTGCAGCGGTGTTGAAGGCGTGCTAGCTGATTTATCAATATTCTCACCTGTTTTTTAGCCCTATTTCCTTCTGTTCTCTGTTTGCATCAGTCTACTGCGTTTTTTCTCTACGTCTTCGTCCCTCTCTCTCTACTGGTTTTAGCTTCCCTCTGCTCTGTTCTTCTTTCCCTGTCTCACAGTCATGGAAGGAAAGAAAATCCCTCTGTTTTCTATGTTTTTCCTCTCCTCTCCCCTTTCTCTTCTTTCTTTTATTTGTTCACAATCAGCTCAAACAAATTAGGGAAACAAATTATTCTTATTCATATTCTGATGATTCTAGTGGTTATTTTCCCATGATTAAAGGGTGGTGCAACTCTTTTCTGCCCTCCCACAGCTGGCAACGTGAGGCCAACTATTTCCTTCCGTGTGAGGCAGAAAAAAAACATGGTCTCTAGCTCCAAAAATCAGGCGTGATGATAAAGGAAACCAACATGAATTTGTAGAGAAAAAGGAAAGAAATCAAACGGGTAGGGGTGCATGTTGCAAAGTTTTATTTTCCTTATTCGATGTGGTAGAATTCTCGTCATTTATGATTGTAAACCCCGGGAAAAATAAATAAATAAAAGTGAAGAAATTCATGCATATGGTTAAATAAAAACAAGAATTCAGAAATTTTTGAATATAAATTTCCGGGCGAAATAATTCGAGACATTATAATAAACCCGGTACTATTGAGGGTTGGATTTAATTGAAGAGAATAATACATTTAAAGGAAAAGGGGGGCCTAAATGCAAATAAGGGAAATTATAGAGTTAAATACCCTCTCCTCACCAAAAACAATCTGCAGGAACCATAAAGAAAGAAAATAGGGGGTTTTGTACCCATTCTTGCAAAATCAAGAGAGAAACACTAAAATTTCAAGAACTCATCTAAGATTAAGGGTATATAGATGGGATAAATACTTGTGTGCAAAGGATTAACAAAAAAATTGAACAATAAGAAAAGAAAGGAAGGAGTTGAAAATCTTCAAATGGTTAAAGATCAAAATCATAATTCGTACCGGGTAAGATGTTCTAAACATGATCTTAAAAATTTATTTTTAATTCGATAATGAATTGATGCTTTGATATTGAATTATCAAAGCATCAAGTTAATTGGGGGGAAAAGTAATTGTTGTTAAAATTAAGTTAATTCATGTGTGGTATGAAAGTATTGTGTGAAGGGAAGGGCGTGATGAATCTGGACAGACTCGTCTCCTGACTTTTGGTAAGATTTTGGGTAGGAGGATGAGGGAATTAGGATCGGGTTCATCATAGAAATTGTAGATTTGAATGTTAGCTAACCAAGGAAACTGGTCTTGCTCAATTTGGAGATGTAGAACTCCAGTTATGGGTTACCAACCGAAATTGAGTTGTGACTGATTATGTAGGGCAGTAGGACTGATTAGTTGATGAGCAATTTTTACTATCTTGAAGGCAGAACTGGGTTCTCCTTCCATTAGAGAACTTGTAGCCTCGTGTCTTAGCTTTCTAACGAGATCGATCTCATTTAAAATTGAGTTTTAGAACTTTAGATATAGTTAAAAATATGATGAGTGTTTAGACAGTAACAGTTCAATGTCTAAACAGTAACAGTTGGACAATAACAATTCAAATGTCTAGACAGTAACAGTTGGACAGTAACGGTTCAATGTCTAGAAAGTAACGGTTGACAGTAATAGTTGGACAGTAACAGTTAGATAGTAGCAATTGAAAATTGGACAGTAACAGTTCAAAGTTAGACAGTAACAGTAGACTTTCACGTGAATACTATATATAAGAATATAAAAGAATTGAGTCATATGAACACTTGCACATTAAGATGCTAACTCTAAAAATATACGATATATGTATGTATGTTATGATTAGTACTTAAAAGTGCATTTTTATCAAGGTTTTGTATTATCATTTTGCACTTGAAGTATCAATAACTCCTTAACTAAAGCATGTTTTATAATAACAAGTATGATACCATAAGATACCTTTAATTTATGGTTAATGTTCATCTTAAATGCAAGCCTATACATAAATGAAAGGATTGATTGATGAGTTTAAGTACGGAAATTGAAAGGACAAAGAGAGGGCCAAACTTAGAAAAGAGATGCTGGTTCAGTCCAAACTGGAACACTGTTCAGTCATTGGGTCATATCTGGAGGTGTAGATCTTGGATTTAGGTCTAATTTATATGGATGGAAAGCTAAGACACAGGCCTTAAACTTTGATGGGGAGTCAAAGATTTAAAAAGGCCTTTTTCAAGTCTAAATTGTAGCAACAACGGAGAAGTCTGAATCTGTCCTGCAGCCCAGACACTGTTCAGTGTTCAGCCCATGTCTTTGAAGGGTTTCATGAGTTAATGGCGTGAATAGAAGACTTTTTCCCTCTATATATATATATGTATATATATATATATAATTAATTAACCAACATACTATATATTTAAATATCATTTATGAATATTCATACATGCAAAATATACATATATTTTTATTTTTATTGACATTATGCTTTTTAATATGTTTTTAGTTTATTTGAGCTTATTAAAAATTATTTTTATAAGTTTGGCATGCCTAAAAGATTTTGTGAATTAATTACTAAAAGATAAGAAATTCAGTATTTTCTTTACGTTTATGACTTGGTTTCTTGTGGTAGGCTTTTCACCAAGTTAGAATTTTGTAATTTAAATGGGAGTTGAATCAAAGTTAAAGTACTCATATAAAGCTTTCCAGGAAAGTATTATGAGCAGAAATCCAAGTTCGTTTGGACCTCTAATCAGATTTGCAAAATCGAGTAGAAATCCCCCTTACAACAGGACTCTCTACTTTCACAATACAGATTTAAACGGGCATATCTTGAGCCTCGGATATCAAAATCATGTGATTCAAAGTCCAAAATTATCTACACATTCAGGAATACAACATTTATAAGGATGTCAGGTCAAATAAATTTGTTTTGAAGGTAAAAATCTAGACGCAAGCTTAAGGATGAGATTGATCTCCTGATCTGATAAGGAAACTAACAGTATCGAGTATCCCATTACAGCTAAGAGTCTGACATAGAAACTGTCATAACCCATTTTTGGGTTACTCCCCACATTTAATTTTTTTTCTTTCAAGAAATAAAAAATATATATATTCAGATGAAAAAAACAAAAACAGATAAAAAAAATAATAGCAGTGATCAGAGGATGCCAAAGCGCCCAGAAAATGACTAAAAATTGGTTGAGGAGGTTTAAAAATACAAAAATTAAAATTTGATAGTATTTTGTTGACTAATGAGAGCCCTATTGATAAAGAAAATTCAATTTGAGGAAGAAAAGTCCAAAATCATATGTTTATAGACTCAATTAAATTTTATTAAAGGTTTAATTGAATTTATGAAGGGTTTGATTGCAAGAAAAAATGATTTTCAATTCAATTTGGGCTTTTTCTTCCCCTGGACACGCAGAGAATAGGGGAAGAAGAAGACTTTTCTCCCTTGCTTTGCCTGCTCCCTCTTTTTCCTAAACCACCAAAAAGACGCCGACAAAACTCCCTACTTACTTGCCACATGGTGGAAGAAGAGGGGATACAACCCTAGGGCGGTTCTGGGGCGGCTGCACAGTGGTCGCCCCGACCACCCTACCCCTTTGGCAAGGGTAGTAGGGGTCTTTCCCCCTCTGGTTTTACCTATATGTACAAAGGGGGGCAGTAACAAGAAAGAAAAAAGAGGGGGAAGTAGCAAAACAGAAGAGGGAAAAAGCTGAAGACCGAAAGAAAAAAGAAGAGAAAAATAGAGGAAGAAAAGAAAAAAAAACATAGAGAAGCAAAGGACAGAAGAGAGAAAGACCGCTGCCTGGAGCCGCCACCGCCAGCATCACCGCTACCAGCTAGCACCACCGTGAGCCTCCACAGCAACCACCACAGGTTAGTTCCCCCGCCTCTCTCTTCTTCCTTCTTCTCCTTCGCTGTCAGCCTCTACTATTCATGTAGCATGTGAACAGTGGAGAGCCACTGTTCATGGCTGGACCAATTCTAGCCCAACCCGAATAGTTGGGCCCAACTCAAATAGCTAGGTCCGGCCTAGAAAAAAAAGATAAAATTTTTAAAATTTTCTTTTTTTGAAATTGTAATTTTCTGTGTATTTTTCTACTAAATTTTGTTTAATAGTGGTTTGTACTTTATACTGTAAAAATACAAATCCAGTATTAAAATACCCGGTTTTTGTAAAAACATTAAAAAAAATATTTTTGTCTCTCAAAGCTAAAAATCATATCGTATTTTCATAGAACAAAGAAAACTTCAAAAAATATGTTTTAGCATGCATTTTGACTTTAATAACCAGTTTATTAAAGTCATGAGAATTTGGCCAATATTTCAAAAATTTTAAAAAAATATTTTGTTTTGTTTTAGTATCAGGGATTACGAATTTATACGTAAAACGTATTCTCGATATTAAAAAGGTATTTCTTTTGACAACATAGAACAATTGGTTTTCCCTGATAAGATAAGGATTTCCTTACAGAGGACTTTTTTTAAACCGTAAACAGACCGGCAATTAGAAACCACAACAAGACTTTAGATTTTATCAGACAACAAAACAATGCAGCTTACCTTAGGTACGGCGTAGTTAGGGTGCTAATACCTTTCCTTTATGCAACCAGTCTCCGTACCCCATCTCTAAGACCAGTTAGGGTTCCTAGTGACTAAAATACTAGGTGGCAACTCACATTCCATATTTTACTGATAAGAGACAAGAATTCATTGTCTCTCCATATTTGTCATATAGACTTACATATACCTTTGAGGGTGGACGATCGCCGTGACGCCGCACACGTGCGACAGAATGGGGACTCCACTGGGGACCTTGTGACTAAGCATTGTTTTTGTCTGATAATTTTATTGTTTGCTTTATGTGTTTTCTGTTAATATGCCTTTTATTTATTTTCTTGCACGCTTTAATTTATGTACATATTTTGTTCATGCCACTGTATAGAATTGCCTCATGCATCACATGCTTTAATTTTTGGAAAGCACACACAAGCCTCTAAGTTAGGAGGGGGATTAGCGATCTGCCCTATGACTATTGGTTAGGGTTCAGATGCGTGAAACACATATCTAAGTGCCTGCTTGGTAATGGTGGGCATACGTGCCTTAACTATTCCTTGCAACGCCCCCACACTGTCTTTACGAAGACCGTCACAGGCAAATATGAGACCATTTTTTGAGACCAGGTAGAAAGCCTATCCATCATGTAATGGCTCAAAACCTATCCTTAGAGTATGAGCTCCCTAAATGTGCATGTACATATATTTGCATACATTAATTCATTGCAAATAACATGCATACATACCAGGTTGAAGCATATGTCCCCAAAAAATCTACAACACTCAACTTCGAGCAAGAAACATGGAAGATAAAGAATGTGCTCACCGTGATGCCCATTTTCAAGAAGAGTTGGAGTCTCTAAAAACAAGCGTAGCTCGCCTCACTAGCTTACTCGAGCAAACACTGAGAAATACCTCTGGTGAAGGTCCTTCTAACCGACCAATCACCTTTAATCCGGCTCCTACTATAGTTCAGCCTGAAGAAAGAATGAGCGAACATGGTTAAAAGCCTCAACAAAATCCAACATTTGTGCAGTCAGCGACACCTGCACCTACCCTGACAGTCATTGAGGCATCTGCTAACGAGTGCCACAAGGCCAAGTCATCTAATAGCATTGATCAAGATTAGATAGAGGCGCTGAAAGCCAGAATCAAAGTCATTGAAGGGGTAGACTTATATGATCCAGTAAGGGCAATAGAGATGTGTCTTGTCCCAAATGTGGTTGTCTCGAAGAAGTTTCGTGTTCCTGAATTCATCAAATACAGTAGAACATAATGCCTCATGACTCATCTCAAGTCCAACTGCAATAAAATGGTAAAGGTAGTACATGATGAAAAACTACTGATGCACTTTTTTCAGGATAGTTTAAGTGGGGCAACATTGAGCTGGTACATGAGATTGGACAACACAAAAATCCAGAGATGGAAAGATTTGGTGGATGCTTTTGTCAAGCAGTACAAGTACAATATGGACATCGCTCCCGATAGAACCAGTTTGTCCAATATAGAGAAAAAGGACAAAGAAAGCATAACAAAATATGCTCAAAGATGGCGAGAATCAACTACTCAAGTCCATCCTCCACTTCTGGACAAAGAGATGGTCTCTTTATTTGCCAACACACTCAAAGCACCATATTACAAACAGGTGATGGGTAGTTCGGCCCAGCAATTCACTAACATTGTGGTAGAGTGTGAACGCAGAAAGCAAGGTGTCAAGAGTGGTAGAATTTCTGCACCCACCAAGAAAAGAGGCTTCAAAAGAAAAGACGTCAACCATGTTGAAGATGGCTACAGGGGTAGAAAAAACTCACCCCAAAACTACCACACTCCATCCCAAATTGCCAACATCAAAAAACTTGAGCCCCAAAACTACCACACTCCATCCTAAATTGCCAACATCAAAAAATTTGAGCCTCAAAACTTTCAAGCCAAAAGCCAAATTGGAAATTATGAAAGGGTCCAAGAACAACTACCTTCATTACCGTTACCCCTGAATGAGATGTACTAGAAGCTATTAAGCATCGGTCATGTAGCTCCCGAACCTCTGGTACCTTTGCAGCCACCTTACCCCGGCTGGTACAAGCTAGAGCTCACTTGACATCCATACTTGCAACACCTTCAAGAGAAAGCTTCTGCAATTAATCAAGGCAGGGTGGATAGCATTTGAAGACACTCCTAATGTGAACACAAACCCTCTGCCTAATCATGTTTGAAGTGGTGGATTAGAAATGCACTAGCAATGGAATGTTCGGGGAATCTAGAAGCATCAATGGTGCGAAAAGGCAGCATAAATTTTGAAGGACACAAATTCCAACCACAGTTTTTATCCCCACCATCCCAAGAACTATTATGGGGAGGCTAGCCTAAGAGAAGATTTACCAAAATGGAAGGATGAAGCTTGCCCTATTATTGCCTTTTGTTTAATCATGTTGGTAATTTGGTTCATAATACCATAAGACTTTCTTTGTCAAATGAGCCTTCTTGATTAATAAGATCATGTATTTTCCTATGTTCATGACATGTTTTCCTTTTTTTTCCAAAACTATGTATGATCTCACATGTTCACAATAATTTTTGGGAATTCAAAGTTTAGTACAAAAAAACAGAAATCATATTGATGATTGTCCAAAACAAACGAATTCTAGAAATTCAAGTGATTCCTTAGAAGAGTAACCATACACCTAGAAAACTTGAAAAACAAAAACAAAAAAAAAACACCATGGGTGACTCCAAAGCTGAGTTTTATTTGAATGAATAATCACTTTGCATATTCGCATGAAAGCAAGGCTTACCACTCCTACATGCATGCATTTGAGATGTAGAAAGGTCATCTTTGATAATCCTTTCACGAGGTTGAAATATATCCTTTGCAGACCCCTTTTGAGCCTAGTAATGTTTTTTGGTAAAAACCTTGGCTAGGATCACACCCCACACTGGGGGGCAAGTGCGAGAGATATATAAAAAACCTCACTGATTGAAAGTACCCAAGCAACACTGAGGGGCATAAGAGAAAATTTTCAATGATCAAAGGCGCCCAAACAAAACTGGGGGGCAAGAAAAAAAAACCAAAGGGTCCAAAATAATTGAGCTTCTCACAAAAATAACTGATATGATGATGCTCGACCAAGTGAAGAAAGAAAAAACAAATGAAGAGCCCAAACCCAACACTAGGGGGCATGATAGACCATTTTGGAAAGACATTCCAAAGACAAAAGGTCAAGAAACAAGCACTAGTGATCCTTAGTCTTGAAATCTCTTAAACACCTTTTGAGCCTGCAAGTATCCTCTTTCTTCATAACCAAGAGCCCAAACCTACATTACATGCCTAATCAAGCCCTTTCTAATTAAAGGCAAGCAATTTGGATCGATAGGCAGTTCTTTCTTATGCGAACCAAATCATTATTCATACAAATAAAATGAATGCTTTGAAGACCGGTTCTTTGTAACCCTCAAATTAAATCTTAAACCTTTTTTTGACCAACCAAATGCTACTTCATATTTTTCACCAAAAGCAAAACAAAAAGTTTTCATCACTTTTGAAAACCTCTTCATAGGAATCATTTGAATTTTTTCAGAACGAGTTTGCTTTGAATCGATGTAAAAATGATTTCTGTGTCTGGAATAGCTTTGAAATTCCAAAATTTCTGCATGAAAACAACTCCTTATCAAACCTTCCTTCACATAGCCTTATCCCCAAACCCGAATTGAATACTTGGGGGGGCATGATCAAGCTGGGGGGCAATAAAAAACACATGGTAGGGCAGGCTCTATAATTCCATTTCTAAGATAAATGTCGGGCAGAATTAGCAACCTTGAGATATAGGTTGGAGGGCAAAGAAGTAGGATGATATAAAGCCCTTCTTAGAGGTCAAGATCACAAGATATGACTCGAGTAAGCAAGAGCAAAAAAGCCATCGAAGTTTACTACCAATACTCCAACTTTTGAGAAAAGAAAGGCACCATGAAGAAATGGGGACCTATATTTCTCAGGTAAGTATACATGCATATCAATTATAATTGAATTTGTTTTCATCATTGACAGATCGGTGTTACACCATCACTTTTTGGGTAGTGTGTTTTCTAACCCTACCTCTTTTTTTAGTGTGCCTTTGAGCCATCATCTCTTGGGTAGTGCATTTTCTAAACCTACCTCCTTTTGTAGTGTGTCATTGAGCCCTCGCTTCCTTTTGAGTGCGCCTTTGAGCCCTCACCTTATTTCTATGGTGGTAGTGTGTTTTCTAACCCTACCTCCTTTCGAGTGCGCCTTTGAGCCCTTACTTCTTTTAGTGCGCCTTTGGTCCACCATCTCTTGGATAATGCGTTTTCTAACCCTACCTCCTTTGCGAGTGCGTCGTTGAGCCCTCACCTCATTTTGAGTACGCCTTTGAGCCCTCACTTCCTTTTTTAGTGCGCCTTTAAGCCCTCGCTTCCTTTTGAATGCCCCTTTGAGCACTCATCTTTTAGATAGTGCGTTTTATAACCTTACCTCATTTTGAGTGCGCTTTTGAGCCCTCACTTCCTTTTTTAGTGCGCCTTTGAGCCCTTGCTTCCTTTTGAGTACCCCTTTGAGCACTCATCTCTTGGGTAGTGCATTTTATAACCCTACCTCATTTTGAATGCACCTTTAAGCCATCGCTTCCTTTTGAGTGCGCCTTTGAGCACTCATCTTTTAGATAGTGCGTTTTATAACCCTACCTCATTTTGAGTGCGCTTTTGAGCCCTCACTTTCTTTTTTAGTGCGCCTTTGAGCCCTCGCTTCCTTTTGAGTGCGCCTTTGAGCACTCATCTTTTGGGTAGTGCGTTTTATAACCCTACCTCATTTTGAGTACGCCTTTGAGCCCTCACCATCTTTTTCTGGGTAGGTCACCCATTACAATGAAACCATTCTCCATGTTTTTTTATCTGGGTAGGTCACCCATTACAATGAGACCATTCCTCCACCTGGGTAGGTCACCCATTATAATGAGACCACTCTATCCTTTTCTGGGTAGGTCACCCATTTTAATGAGACCATTCCTCTATATGGGTAAGTCAGCCATTACAATGAGACCACTCTTTTCTTTTTCCTTTGGGTAGGTCACCCATTACAATGTGATTAGTACTTAAAAGTGTATTTTTATCAAGGTTGTATATCATAATTTTGCACTTAAAGTATCAATAACTCCTTAACTAAAGCATGTTTTATAATAACAAGTCTGATACTATAAGATACCTTTAATTTATGGTAAATGTTCATCTTAAATGCAGGCCTATCACATAAATGAAAGTATTGATTGATGAGTTTAAGTACGGAAATTGAAAGGACAAAGAGAGGGCCAAACTTAGAAAAGAGATGTTGGTTCAGTCCAAACTGGAACATTGTTTGGTAATTGGGTCATATCTGGAGCTGTAGATCTTGGATTTAGGTCTGCCTTATATGGATGGAAAGCGAAGACATAGGCCTAAAACTTTCATGGGCGCCTAAGATTTAAAAAGGTTGTTTTCAAGTCCAAATTGTAGCAACAACAGAGAAGTTTGAATCTGTCTTGCAGCCCAGACACTGTTCAGTGTTCAGCCCACATCTCAAGTTCTAGAAGTCCAAATGACCTCAACTTTTTTTCCTGGAAATCTGAGACAATTTTCTAGAACTTTCATGATTTAAGTCTGTTCAAATTATGACATTATCAATGATGTTTTTGGCAGACAAGAAGATAAGGATCGTCACCAAGTCAAGATGTGGCCACCCACTCAACAATTAGTCAACAAATCAATAGTTTTGAATTTTAGCCTATAAAAGGAGGCATTTTCCATGTATTTAGGCATCTTAGTTTTCAAATCAAGATCATGCTCTTACTCTCTCTATTTTGTAATGCTTAAGTTTAGCTTATATTAATCTCTTGCTTATGCTTTTCATTTCCTTTCCTTGTTTATTTATATTTCTCTCTTTCATTATGTTTAGCTAAGTTTATCATGTCAAGGTGAAAAGGTTAAACTAATGGTGTAAGAATAAATATGATATAAACTTAACATGGACCTTAATGTTTGATACTAACATGTTTTATATTTTTTATCTTGTTCACTTTTAATACTTTGCTTGTTAAATGGTTAATCTAGAAATGGTTAATCTAGATTTATGTTGTATAACCCTTGGAACAAAAAAAATTGGCACTTTCATAGCCCAACTGTATGGTATAACCGACACCTGTGCTATGAAAGGAACTTGATTTGTTGTTAACATAAGTTATAATCATGAATGCCTGACAACATTTACAAGTATTAGCATTATTCGAATAAGATAACTAATGTAATCATGTTAACAATTTATGATCCAATTGGAACCTCCTTTGTGTGTGGTTTCCAGTTGAGTAATAAAAAGAGTTTATACTATACTTGTTTGAAATATCATTAGTGGATCCTCTAACCTTGACAATCATTTTATCCTTGTTTAATCCTTACATCAATATCACATCTCAAAGCTCTCTTTAACTTGTTGTTGTTGTTGTTGTTGTTGTTGTTGTTGTTGTAGTTATTTATAATTTATATAGTTAACCTCCCTGTGGTTCGACCCCGGTCTTTCCGGATTATTTATTACTTCGACACTTCTACACTTGGGAGAAGACATCAATCTTTTGGTCGTGTCAAGTTTTTGGCGCCGTTACCGGGGAGGTAAATTCTTGTACAAATTATAATATTTATTTTATTTTCTCTTTTCACTTTTCTTGTATCTAATTTTGTTTGTTTTGTTTTATTTCTTTTTCTTTTGCTTTCTTCTTCCTTTTATTCTATTCCTACACGTGCATGAGAGTTTGGTCACGTACATTAAGTGGTAGACTTTGTAGGGTATCCTCAACATTTTCAAAAAATATGGCCGAAGAAGATAATCAGTCGCTTCATAATGAGAATAATGAGAATAACCGAGTGAGAACACTTAAAGACCACATGAATCCCACAAGAACAAGTGCACCCTCATGCATAGTTTTTCCTCCTAATGCATCTCATTTTAATTTTAAACTAGGCATTATTCAACTTTTACCTTCTTTTCATGGCTTAGATTTAGAAAATCCATACTTACATTTAAGGAAATTTGAGGAGGCCTGTAACACCTATAACGACTCAAATTGTAGCATGAACACCATTGGATTAAAGCTTTTTCCTTTTTCATTAAAAGATAAAGCTAAAACATGGCTACAAAATTTGAGACCTGGATCCATTCGTGATTGGGATGAAATGCGACAACAATTTTTAAAGAAGTTTTTTCCATCTCACAGAACAAACTCTTTCAAAAGACAAATCATCACTTTCACTCAAAAACCAGGAAAAACATTTTACCAATGTTGGGATTGATATCGAGACTTGCTTAATACTTGCCCTCATCATGGTTTTCAAACATGGAGATTGGTTTCACATTTTTATGAAGGGTTAACACCTAGAGATAGGAAAATGGTTGAATTGATGTGCAATGGAACTTTTGAAGATAAAGACCCTAATGAAGCAATGGAGTACCTAGACTTGCTAGCTGAAAATACACAAAATTGGGACACTACAGGCATGTATGAGGCACCAAGTAAAACCCAACCTCATACATCTAGTGGAGGTATGTACAACCTTAGGGAAGATCATGACCTCCAAGCCAAGTTTACATCTTTAGTTAGAAAAGTCGAGGCACTAGAATTAAAAAAGAGTGGTCAATTAAAATTTGTTCAAAACATTGTTTGTCAAATCTGTGAAACTAATGAACATTCAACCAATGACTGTCCAACTTTGCCTTCTTTTAAGGAATGTCTCCATGAACAAGCCCATGCATTAAACAGTTTCTAAAGGCCCAATCATAAGCCATACTCGCAAACATACAACCATGGTTGGAGAAATCACCCAAATTTCAATTGGAAGAGTGATAACAATAATGCACAAACTTCACAGCCACCATTTCAAACACACCATAATTTTCAAAATTCTCATGGATATGCACCTCCTTATGCTCCACCCCTAGAAGAAATCTTGAGGAAACATTGCATGCATTCATTGAAAAGTAGAAGACAATCAACACTCAACTTGCTCAAAGCATAACAGATTTTAAAGATACTCTTGCAAAATTGACATCTGCTCTCAGTTTTCAAGAGAAAGGTAAGTTTTCATCTCAACCACAGCAAAACCCAAAGGGGCAATACAATGCAAATGTAAGTAGTTCTGGAAGCCAACACATGGATCAAGCCATACTCGCAAACATACAACCATGGTTAGAAAAATCACCCAAATTTCAATTGGAAGAGTGATAACAATAATGCACAAACTTCACAGCCACCATTTCAAACACACCATAATTTTCAAAATTCTCATGGATATGCACCTCCTTATGCTCCACCTCCTAGAAGAAATCTTGAGGAAACATTGCATGCATTCATTGAAAAGTAGAAAACAATCAACATTTAACTTGCTCAAAACATGACAGATTTTAAAGATACTCTTGCAAAATTGACATCTGCTCTCAGTTTTCAAGAGAAAGGTAAGTTTTCATCTCAATCACAGCAAAACCCAAAGGGGCAATACAGTGCAAATGCAAGTAGTTCTGGAAGCCAACACATGGATCAAGCCAAATTAGTCATCACTCTTCGTAGTGGTAAGGTTCTTGAAAAACCAATTCTTGAACCTTGTGAGAAATATGATGAGTCAATTTTTGAGGGTAAGGAAGGGTTTGAATTTGAACATTGTAAAGAACAGACTGATTCTTCGCCAGCACTTCCATTTCCTCATGCCATGACTAAACAAAGGAAAGTCAATCACAACTCTGAAATCTTTGAAACTTTCAAACAGGTAAGGATCAATATACCTTTGTTGGATGCTATTAAACAGGTACCTTCTTATGCTAAATTTTTTAAAGATTTGTGCACTGTGAAGAGAAAACTAAATGTGAAAAAGAAAGCATTTTTAGCCGAACAAGTAAGTGTCATTCTTCAGAACAATAATGCTTTGAAATATAAAGACCCTGGTTATCCTAAAATTTCTTGCTTTATTGGAGAACATAAAATTGAAAAAGCCTTACTTGATCTTGGATCTAATGTGAATTTACTTCCATATTCAGTTTTTCAAAGTCTCAATCTAGGTGAGTTAAAACCAACTTCTGTAACTCTTTTACTTGCCGATAGATCTGTCAAAGTGCCTAGAGGAATAGTTTAGGATGTGTTAGTACAAGTCAATAAATTCATTTATCCTGTGGATTTTATTGTCTTGTACACACAACCTGTTAAAGCATGTAATTCATTTCCTGTTATTTTAGGATGTCCGTTACTTGTAATTTCTAATGCATTGATTAATTGTAGGAATGGACTGATGAAGCTATCATTTGGAAACATAACATTGGAGATGAATATTTTCAACATTTGCAAGCAACTTGGAGATGATAATGATTTACAAGAAGTAGATTTTATTGAAGAATTAGTTTATGATCAATTTGAATCAATCTTGAGTAAAACTGAGTTCGATGAATCTGAAGAATTGCAAATGATTTATTCTCAAGAAGAAATCACGGATGAAAAAGGCACTGAAAATATTGTCGCTGATCATTTGTCAAGATTGACAACAGATTCGACATCTGACATCACACCAATCGATGATTACTTTCCTAGCGAATCCTTACTTTATCTTAGTTCAATGCCTTGGTTTGCTAAAAATATTGATTTTCTTGTTACAGGAGATTTGTCAACTCACTAGAGTACCGAAAAGAAAGGTAAGTTTTTGAACAAAGTGAAGAAATTTTATTGGGATGACCCTTACTTATTCAAATATTATCCTGATCAAATATTTTGAAGATGCATTCCCGACAATGAGGTAAATAGTGTCATTAAACTTTGTCATTTTGAGGCATGTAGGGGTCATTTCTCATCAAAGAAGACGACTGCAAAAATCTTACAATGTGGATTTTATTGGCCCACCATGTTCAAAGACACATATGTTCTGCAAAGCTTGTGAAAATTGTCAAAAGTCAAGATTTATTTCAAAACATAAGAAATCTTTTGATAATCTTATATTGACTTTTGGGACATATCCTAGTGGCAATGTGCATTGTGCATTTCATGATTTATGACCCCATTTTCATAAAGAACATGATCGACTTAGTCTTGGGAATATGACTATAAAAGACCATGTTTGCCAGTTGTTTAAAAAACTAGATGGGAAGCCTATCCTCGACGCATAGAGGGCGTTTAAACCGTTCTTGGACGTAAAACCAAGGGAAGATGTGAGGCACAATCACAACTACGATTTGATTCTTAGTTTGTAAAATTTTTTGTCTTTTGGTTTTATTAATAGCATAATATTTTTTATGTTTTGTTATCTCTTATATTTGTTTAAGTGTGTTTCAGGATTGTCATTGTTCGCTGCTTCAGGTGATGACTTCTATACTCTATCTTTCTACCTTAGGACATTGAGGACAATGTCTCGTTTTGGTTGGGGGGAAAGGGTAGTAGTTGACAAAAAAAATAACCAACTAACTGTTTTTGTTTTTAAAACCATTTGGCAAAACTATTATTACTAGGATGGCAGAGTAAGGGGGAATTTTATTGACTCTTTAAACGCATCTTAGTAAACATTTTCTAATGGTTATTGCAATAATCATAACAAGGTTTATCACAATACTTCTTGAAATATTCAGGTTTACAAACTCTCGCATTATCATCACTTGATTCTACCCATATACTCATTTAACAAGCATTCTTAAACCTTCATTTTCACACACACACTCTAACATATGATTGTGGGTTGCACATTGGATTATTACATTATTTATGTTCTTTTGTTAAAGGTAACAACTAAGGGAAAGGGATTGTATATATTTTACAAAAAAAAAAACAACAACAACAACAAATTGATAATATTGATGATAATAAAAACATAGATAAGTTTGGTTTCGTAGCCTCCCTAACCTAAGCAATTAAGCCCGAAAGGGTGTTTTAACACCTAATACCCTAAAGTCAACTGACATGGGAGCTATTGGCTAAAAGCTTGTTACATGGGTTAAGGAGAAAAGCTTAAAGGAATCAAACATTGCACTATCTACGTATCAGTATCTGCAACCCGAGTTACTAAGCTCGTAGGGGTGTCTTAACACCTAATGCCCTAAGACCAACTGGTCTGGGAGTCATTAGCTAAAAGCTTGTTACATGGGTTAAAGATGCATTGTGTTTTAAGTTATATGTATATATATTAAAAAAAAAAAGATAATAATCCCAACCCAAGGAAGTTAACCTTAAACATTAGAACAAAAATTTTGTTTTCTTCCAAATAAAGCCCATAACTATGTGTTGATATATTAAGCACATAAAAATGAAGGTTTATTAATATCTTGTTTAAGAGTTATTGAGCATATATATAAATTTAATGAGAGTTTGTTTACTTGGATAGATTAATGGAAATTGAATGATTAATGCCTTGCTTTGTGGAATTTGCAAATTGTTTTTCTATTTTAACGCTTTGATTACTAGGGACTAGTAATAAACTGGTTGGGGGGTGCGATTAATACCTAAAAGTGTATTTTTATCAAGGTTTTATATCATCATTTTGAACTTGAAGTATCAATAACTCGTTAACTAAAGCATGTTTTATAATAACAAGTCTAATACTATAAGATACCTTTAATTTATGGTAAATGTTCATCTTAAATGTAGGCCTATCACATAAATTAAAGGATTAATTGATGAGTTTAAGTACGGAAATTGAAAGGACAAAGAGAGGGCCAAACTTAGAAAAGAGATGTTGGTTCAGTCCAAACTGGAACACTATTCGGTAATTGGGACATATCTGGAGCTGTAGATCTTGGATTTAGGTCTGCCTTATATGGATGGAAAGCGAAGACAGAGGCCTAAAACTTTCATGGGCGCCCAAGATTTAAAAAGGTCATTTTCAAGTCCAAATTGTAGCAACAACAGAGAAGTCTGAATCTGTCCTACAGCCCAGACACTATTCAGTGTTCAACCCATATCTCTAGTTCTAGAAGTCCAAATGAGCTCAACTTTTTTTCCTGGAAATCTGAGACAATTTTCTAGAACTTTCATGATTTAAGTCTGTTCCAATTATGACATAATCAATGATATTTTTAGCAGACAGAAGATAAGGATCGTCACCAAGTCAAGATGTGGCCACCCACTTAACAATTAGTCAACAAATCAATAGTTTTGAATTTTAGCCTATAAAAAGAGGCATTTGCCATGTATTTAGGCATCTTAGTTTTCAAATCAAGATCATGCTCTTACTCTCTCTATTTTGTAATGCTTAAGTTTAGCTTATATTAATCTCTTGCTTATGCTTTTCATTTCCTTTCCTTGTTTATTTATATTTCTCTCTTTCATTATGTTTAGCTAAGTTTATCATGTCAAGGTGAAAAGGTTAAACTAATGGTGTAAGAATAAGTATAATATAAACTCAACATGGACCTTAATGTTTGATACTAACATGTTTTATATTTGTTATCTTGTTCACCTTTAATACTTTGCTTGTTAAATGGTTAATCTAGATTTATGTTGTATAACCCTTGGTACAACAAATACTTGGCACTTTCATAGCCCAACCGAATGGTATAACCGACACCTGTGCTATGAAAGGAACTTGATTTGTTGTTAACATAAGTTATAATCATTAATGCCTGACAACATTTACAAGTATTCGCATTATTCGAATAAGATAACTAATGTAATCATGTTAACAATTTGTCATTCGATTGGAACCTCATTTGTGTGTGGTTTCCAGTTGAGTAATAGAAAGAGTTTATACTATACTTGTTTGAAATACCATTAATGGATCCTCTAACCTTGACAATCATTTTATCCTTGTGTAATCCTTACATCAATATCACATCTCAAAGCTCTCTTTAACTTTTTGTTGTTGTTGTTGTTGTTGTTGTTTTGTTGTTATTGTTGTTATTTATATAGTTAACCTCCTTGTAGTTCGACCCCGGTCTTACCGGGTTATTTATTACTTCGACACTCCTGCACTTGGTAGAAGACATCAATCTTTTGGTCATGTCACAATGAGACCACTCTTTCCTTTTTATCTGGGTAGGTTACCAATTACAATGAGACCACTTCACATTTTTCATTTGGGTAGGTCACCCATGACAATTCGATCATTTCAAAATTTGAATTTTACAAAAAAAAAAAAAAAAACCTCTCTGTTTTCCGCTTAGTGTGCTTTCTAGCCCTCACTTCAAATATTTTCAAAATAATTCATCATTTCTTGATATGGTGTGTCTGTTATCTTTTCCTTTTTTCTTTACAAAGGGTAATATCTAAAATCTCTTATGAGATTTTCTGTCGCAAGCATTGTAAAGAGGGGAGCAATTGTCATAACCTATTTTTGGGTTACTCTTCAAATTTAATTTCTTTCTTTCAAAAAATCAAAAAATATATATTCAGACTAAAAAACAAAAAAAAATCCAAAAAACAATTATAGCAGTGATTAGAGGATGCCAAAGCGCCTAGAAAATGACTAAAAATTGGTTGAGGAGGTTTAAAAGTACAAAAATTAATATTTGACAGTATTTTGTTGACTAATGAGAGCATTGTTGACAAAGAAAATTCAATTTGAGGAACAAAAGTCCAAAATCATATGTTTATGGACTCAATTAAAATTTATTGAAGGTTTAATTGAATTTATGAAGGGTTTGATTGCAAGAAAAATTGATTTTGAAGTCAATTTGGGCTTTAATTGGAAGAAATTAAATTAATTGAAAGAAATTAAAGTTTTGGGTCAAATTATAAATTTTTAGAGTTAATATGGTCAAATCAGGGGCTTAATTGCATAAATATTAAAGTTTGATGGCCAATTAAGGACTTAATTGAAGAAATCTGAAACCAAGTGTCGTAGGTGTGCGTCGTCGCGGCGATCGTCCATCACTCTCAAGGAAAATGAAATGGGTCTATCTAGCAAATATGGAGAGAATCCTTGTCTCTCATTAGTGGAAAATTTGAATGGGAGTCGCCACCTAATATTCTGGTCACTAAGAACCCTAATTAGTCTCAGAAATCAGGTACGGAGACTGGTTGCGGAAAGGGAAGGTATTAGCACCCCAAGTACGCCCTACCTAAGGTAAGCTGCACTGTTTAGTTGTCCGATAAAATCTAAAGTCTTGTTGTGGTTTTTAATTGTTGGTCTATCTACGGTTTAAGAAAAGTCCTCCTCTGTAAGAAGATCCTTATCTTATCAGGTAAAAACCTAACTATTCTATGTTTGTCAAAAGAAAATATATTCTTAATATCGAGAATACATTTTACGTATAAATTCGTAATCCCTGATATTGAAACAAAACAAAATAAAATTTTTGTTATTTTTGAAATTTTGGTCAATGTTCTCTTGACTTTAATAAACTAGTTATTAAAGTCAAAATGCATGCTAAAACATTGTTTTTTGGTGTATGAAAAACACAATACAGTTTGTTTTTAGCTTTGAGACACTTAGCCGCATGCATAAAAATATTTTTTCTATTTTCAAATTTTTTTGTATTTTTGGAAGTTTTGATGAAAACCGAGTATTGTCATATCAGATTTTGTATTTTTAGTAACATAAAAATATTGCCCAATATTAATCAAAATGACATAAAAATACGCGGGAAAATTATAAAATTCAAAAAAATATTTTTTAAAAACGTTTTTTCTTTTTTATTCTGGAAGTGGGCTGGAAACGGCCCAAATCAGTAGGCTAGGCCAGACTTGGCCCAAAACTAAAGGGGCTGGTTACTATGCATAAGCACAGTAACCAACCCCTACCTCATTTGCTGCCTGCATGCAAATGGAGTTAAGGGCAAAGCAAAAAGGAAATAAACAGGGCACAGGAGGTTACCTGGGGGTGGTGTGGCCTGAGCGTGGCTGTTAGCGGCGGCGACGGTGGCGGTGACAGTGGCAGCCTCTCCTCTGTTTTCTCTTCTTCTCTACTTCTTCGTCTGTCTTCTTCGTTTCTCTCCTTTCCGTCTCTGCTTTTTTTTCTTTTTTGTTTGTCCCTCCTACTCTCCTTCTTCCTTTTCTCTTTTTTCTTTTCCTCTGTTTTTTTCTTGCTCTCTCTCTTCCTCTGTTTTCTTCCTTTTCTTCTATTCTTCTGTTTCTCCTCTTCTTTTTTTCTTTCTTTGGGTCTATCCACCCTCTCCTTTTTTTGTCTTTTTTGTGCCTCTTCTCTGCCTCTGTATTTATGGGCAGAGAAGGGCGGTGAAAATGCCCTACCTCTGTCCGATCAGGGGACAAGGATATCCCTTCTGTTTTTTCATCCGTGGTAGGCCACCGGTCAGAGCTTTAGGCAAGCGGGGCTTTGGGTCAGCATCTTTTTACTGGTTTCGAAGAAAGAGGGAATGGGCAAAGCAGGGGAGAAAAGTCTTCTTCTTCCCCTGCCTCGTGCATCTAGGGGAAGAAGAAAGGCTACAGTGCCGTTCAAAACGACACCATTTTAGGCTTTTCCCTCTTTTTTTTAATGAATAGTGTATGAAACGGCGCTGTTTCATTTAAAAGAAAAGGGCAGCAAAATGTGTCAAAGTCCAAATCAGTCTTCAATTTGTGATTTGTTCAATCAAGTCCTAAATTGCAATTTTGATTTAAAAATCAATGCAATTGCATCCCTGTCAAAAAACAATCGGCGGCCCTGAAGTTGGGCGCCTTTTTCAACTTAGTTCTTGGTCTTTGATTTATGTAATTTGACCCTCACTTGAGCAATAAACTTCTAATTTTTTTAATTTGGCCCCTAATTTGGTTTTAATTACAGCCCCTCTATTTACACGCCTTTTCCAGTTTGGTCCTTGGTTTCAAATTTCTTCAATTAAGTCCCTAATTGGCCATCAAACTTTAATATTTATGCAATCACGCCCCTGATTTGACCAAATTAACTCTCAAAAATTATAATTCGACCCAATAACTTTAATTTCTTCCAATTAAAGCTCAAATTAACTCCAAAATCATTTTTTCTTGCAATCAAACCCTCCATAAATTAAATTAAACCTTCAATAAAATGTAATTGAGTCCATAAATGTCTGATTTTGGACTTTTTTTCCTCAAATTGAATTTTCTTTGTTAACAAGGCTCTCATCAATCAATAAAATACCGTCAAATTTCAATCTTTGTATTTTTTAACCTCCTCAACCAATTTTTGACCATTTGTTTTAGTGTTCTAGCATCCTCTTTTCATTGTATATATTTTTTTGGATTTTTCTTCCAAAATATTTTTTTTATTTTTTTGCATTTTCTTCCTTTTTGTGTGGGGATCCAAAAATAGGTTACAATAGATGCCCTCTCTTTACAATACTTACGGAGCAAAGACTTTGCGTAGTAAGTTTTGTAAAGATAAACAAAACTATATTTCTGACACTAATCTTCTCAAAGCTTGGTTAACCAGAAACCCCATTCGGCGATTCCTTTATATCAAAGCTGGGTGCCTTTGTTTGCTTATCAAAGCTTTTTTTATTCTTTTAATGTACTGTCTCATTCGTGTGTTAGCCTTCCACTCAGATGTAAGTGCAGTGTTTATTGTAGGCTGTCTGCGATGATTTCTGCTCTCGTTGCTTACCAAGAATGATTGTGCCCCCCAAGTACGGTGTTGCTTGATTCATTATGAATGAGCTTAACCAATCATTAATCTTTTGGATTCTCCTGAGAAATTTTTTTCTCATTGATTGTGCGCATCATGCCAACACTCATCAAGAGGTTTTCTAGTGTTTTAACCTCATTTTAGATTGTCAATCAGTCATGGACTTGTCCCCAGTTGAAACAATACTCTTCAAGTATATGCTATCATTAGTCTTCTTGGAAACTATCCAATCGTCCAGACATGCATCTCATAACTTGCAGTAAAAGGCTCATGGTTGTATGCTCAATGTTCTTTTCAACAAATTCCCCTCGGCTCATCTAATCGGATTGTGAAAAGAAATATCTTGGCCTCATTAATGATGTTGCTTTTATCACCCATACTCAGGCGGTGAAGCATGTCTGGACGTCTTTTGCTCCCTCATCCTCCTACCCGAAATCTCACCGAAAGTCAGGAGACAAGTCTGTCCAGAGTTGTCTCCCCCTCCCCTTCACTCAATACTTTCATAAACTACATACCACACACATGAATTAACTTAATCTCAACAATAAGTACTTTTTCTCCAATTTATGTATAAGAACCCTAACCTATGATTCAATATCAAGGCATCAATTCTTTATCGAATTTAAAAATGAATTTTTTTAAGATCATGTTTAGAATACCTTACCCGGTACAAATTAAGATTTTGATCTTCAACTAGTTGAAGATTTTCAACTCCCTCCTTTCTTTTCTTCTTGTTGAATTTCTTGGTAATCCTTTGCTCTCAAGTGTTTATCCCATCTATAAGCTCTTAATCTTGGATGGGTTTTTGAAATTTTAGTGTTTCTCTCTTGATTTCTCAAGAATGGTTATAAAACTCCCTATCTTCTCTCCTTATGGTTCCTACAGATTGTTTTGGTGAGGAGAGGGTATTTATACTCTATATTTTCCCTTATTTGCATTTAGGGCCCCGTTTTCCTTTAAGTATATTATTCTCTTCAATTAAATCCAACCCTCAACAGTACCGGGTTTATTATAATGTTTCAAACTATTTCGCTCGGAAATTTATATTTAAAAATTTCTGAATTTCTGTTTTTTATTTAACCATATGCATGAATTTCTTCACTTTTATTTATTTATCTATTTATTTTTTCCGGGGTTTACAATTACAACCCTAGTTGAAAAGATCACTCAAACCTTAAGTACGGTCAACCCCCAAACAAGCAACCCTTTCAGCCCTATGTCCACAACAAGTCAGCTTTTCCTCCTCACCATGCATCAAACTCAGGTATATCTTTAGATGAAATTGTGAAATCTTTAGCCATAAATACTCAAATGTTCCAATATGAAATAAGAGCTAGCATCCATAATTTGGAGACTCAAAGTTTACAACTTGTATTGTCTGTGAGGAGTATTTAAGTTAATAAAGGGAAGTTACCATCTCAAGTTGAGTTAACCCAAGAGAAAATGTAAGTGTTATGACTTTTAGATGTGGAAAGGAGGTATTGACCCAACTGTCAGCTTCAACGTCATATTCTAGAACAACTAAGGTATAGACCACAACGCAAGCTTCAATAAGAACTGAGACCCGACTACCAAATGCAAGAGCAATCATGATGCAGACTACCATGTCAGATTCAATGTTAGGTTCAATAGCAACCAAGAGTGGCAATAAAAAAGCAGAACAGACAACCCTTAAAATGATAGATGCATCAGCTAGTGAGGTAGGTAATAAACCCATCTTTTCTATTACTAAGAATCTGGTTGCACCTTTATTTCCTAGAAGATTGGTGAAAGCAAGGAAGGAAAAGACAGAGCAGGATATTTTTGAAAACCTTTGGAAGGTTGAAGTTAATACTCCATTGTTGGATGCGATCAAGCAAATTATACGATATGCAAAATTTCTCAAGGAAATGTGCACCAACAAAAAGAAGTTGAACATTGATGAGAAAATAAGAGTTAAAAAGAATGTGTTTGTAGTCATACAAAGGAAATTGCCTCAAAAATGCAAAGACCTAGGTATGTTTACTATTGATAAGTGCAAAATATACATATGTTTTTACTCCTTTTAAACTATGCTTTTAATGTATGAGCTTATTTGAGTTTATTAGAAGTTATTTTTATGAGTTCAGAATGCCTAAGAGACTATGTGAATTAATTGCTAAAAGATAAGAAATTCTGCATTTTATGTTTTGGACCTAGCTTTCTATGATAATTTTTTTGCCAAGTTAAAGATCTAGAATGAGAACGTGGGCTTAATCTAAGTTGAAGTACATATTTCAAGCTTTCTATGAAGGTATTATGCGCAATAATCTAATCACATTTGGACCTCTAATCAGACCTGCAAACTCGGGCCAGAATCCTACTCGCAGCCAGATATTCAAACGAGAATATCTTGAGCTTCAGCTATCAAAATCAGACGATTCAAAGCCCAAATTGATCTAAACATCAAGGACTACAACTTTTATGAAGGACTCCAAATCAGATAAAATCTTTTTGAAAGCAAAAACCCGAATGCAATCTAGAGGACGAGATGGGTCTCTTGATCTGATGAGAAAACTAACAGTGTCGAGCATCCCACTATGGCTGAGAGTCTGACATAAAAACAATGGTCCTTAGGATCTAATAAAGGTATAAATCAATCTTATAAAATCCTATGAATAAAATAATACAACTAGAATAATTGGATATTTCAAAAAACCAAGTCAGAAACAAAGTTTAAGTTGCAGCGAAGTCTAAATTACAATAGAGTTGTGACAGTAGCAGAGTCAATTTGAAACATAAATTCTAAGAGATTTATCCAACCTTAAGGACTAGATAAAAAAAGGAACGAATTAAGTAGCATAAGGAGTTCTAATTAGCCTAAAAATCCTGAAGAAATTCAGCAGCCAAGGAAGAGAATAAATAGAGTAGAACACGGCTGAAACAGATGTCGAAAAAGCATTCTTTTCTTCTCTGCTTTTGTCAATTTTCCAACAAGTATGAACTAACTCTTGATTTCAGTTCAAGAGGAATACACACCATCTCCATTAGCAAGTTATAAGAAGTAGCTTTATCATTGTAATTATTTCAAATTCAAGTATTTATTTTTCCTTGTTCAGAATTATGTTATTGATTGTTATTCAAGCTTATTGAATTATTTTGAGATGGCATGTATGTTTTCTAGTTTCTTTCAATCTGCAATTGTTGTTAGGGACTAGAATAAGAAGCAAAAGAATAAATTTGATTGTTACAACTCTCATCTTGATTTATTAGGGAAGAATAAACTAAGTTAAATTGTCAAGCTTTTGAACATTTGCTTATAATAAATGCGTAGATTTTACTCCTAAGACTACTGTTGAGTTAATGAAAATTGCTTTCAATGTTACATTCGCTTGATGGTAAGAAATTGATTAGAGGGCTTTTCCTATTTAATGTACTCATAATCTCATCAATTTCCCTCAGCTTTAAAGGATATCAAATTTATTTGCTTGACATAAAAGAGTATTTATTTCACTTCTATGATCAACAAATTTATAGGAATGGATGTATGGACCCTTGAACTGATTTAATAACATATCAATTTATTATTTTTAGAATTATTGTTTCTTTAAGTTTTCATTCAAATCCCTTATTCTTTTTTTTCATTTTAGTATGTTGTAAGAAGATTAAATGAAATTTCCCTTGGGTTCGACCTTGTTTTCACGATCATAAAACAAATTTATTTTATTTGCGATAATTAAGTCATAATTATATTTTGGAGATTTCGACGACCGACCAACTATACCATGCTTAATTGGAAATTATAAGGTAGAAAAAGCTATGCTTGATTTAGGAGCATCGATCAATGTTATGCCACTTTCAATTTATAATGTTTTGAATCAAGGACCTTTAAAGGAGACAAGGGTAATAACTCAATTAGGAAGTTTTAATTAAAGTAAATAAACTGATATTCTTGTGGATTTTTACATTATAAACATGGATGATGAATTTGCTTCAAATTCAACTCATATATTGTTGGGCAGACCATATATGAAAACAACAAGAACTAAGATCAATGTGTATAAGAGAATTTTATCTTTTAAGTTTGATGGAGAAATAGTAACATTTAACATTTTTTATACTATGAAATATCCTAATGACTCTAAATTTATTTTTCATGTTGATGTAATCGACCCTATTGTGCAAGATGATTTTGAATAAAATGTTTTGCAAGATGAGTTGAACTTTGTATTACAGCATAGCAAGACAGATAGAGATGCAAGGCTGGAGAATAATGAAGACATAAAAGAGAGCTTTGAAATGTGATATTGATATAAGGATTAAACAAGTATAAAATAATTGTCAATGTTAGAGGATCCACTAATGGTATTTCAAACAAGTATAGTATAAACTCTTTTTATTACTCAACTCAAAACCACACACAAAGGAGGTTCCAATCGAATTATAAATTGTTAACATGATTACATTAGTTATCTTATTTGAATAATGTTAATACTTGTAAATGTTGTCAGGTATTCATGATTAGAACTAATATTAACAACAAATCAAGTTCCTTTCATAGCACAAGTGTCAGTTATACCATACGGTTGGGCTATGAAAGTGCCAAGTATTTGTTGTACCAAGGGTTATACAACATAAATCTAGATTAACCATTTAACAAGCAAAGTATTAAGAGTGAACAAGATAACAAATACAAAACATGTTAGTATCAAACATTAAAGTCCATGTTGAGTTTAAACTATACTTATTCTTACACCATTAGTGTATCCTTTTCACCTTGACATAATAAACTTAGCTAAACATAATGAAAGAGAGAAACATAAATAAACAAGATAAGAACATAAATAAGATATAAGTTAACTAAGTAAAGGAAAGGAAACGAAAAGCATAAACAAGAGATTAATATAAACAAAACTTAAGCATTACAAAAATATAAAGAAAGAGAGCAAGAACATGATCTTGATCTCAAAACCAAGATGCTTAAATGCATGGCAAATGCCTCCTTTTATATGCCAAAATTTGAAACACTTGATTTGATGACTAATTGTTGAGTAGATGGCCACATCTTGACTTGGTGACAATCCTTATCTTCTTAACTGAATAAAATGTCATTGCTAACGTCAGAATTAGAATAGATAGTCTTCATGAAAGTTTTAGAAAATTTTCTCAGCTTTCCAACAAAAAACAAATCGATGCATTTGGACTTCTAAAACTAGAGATATGGGCTGGACACTGAACAGTGTCTGGGCTGCAGGACATATTCTGACATCTCCATTGTTGCTACAATTTGAACTTGAAAACAGCCTTTTTGAATCTTGGACTCTCATGAAAGTTTTAGGCCTTTATCTTAGCTTTCCATCCATATAGACCAGACCTAAATCCAAGTTCTAGAGCTTCAGGTATGAGCCAATAACCAAATAGTGTTCCAGTTTAGATTGAACCAGCATCTCTTTTCTAAGCTTGCCCCTCTCTTTGTCTTCTCAATTTCAGTAGTTAAACTCATCAATCAATCCTTTGATTTATGTGATAGGCTTGCATTTAAGATGAACATTTACTATAAGTTAAAGGGATCTTATAGTATCAGACTTGTTATTATAAAACATGCTTTAGTTAAGTAGTTATTAATACTTCAAATGCAAAATGATGATATAAAACCTTGATAAAAATGCACTTTTAAGTACTAATCAAGCCCTACAATTTGCATGCATAAAATTTTATTGAAAAATGATGTCAAACCCATGAGAGAGCCTCAACATAAGTTGAATCCAACCATGAAGAAAGTGGTAATAAAGGAAATTCTAAAACCACTTGACTAAGGAATCATCTATCCCATATCCGACAGTCAATGGGTTAATCCAGTACATGTAGTGCCCAAGAAGACAAGTTTGACTCTTGTTTCCAATGAACAAAATGAACTCATTCCCATGAGAGTTCAGAATGGGTGGAGAATATGCATCAATTTCAGGAAATTGAATGTTACCAAAAAAAGATCATTTCTCAATTCCTTTCATCAATGAAATGCTTAAAAAACTGGCAAGTAAGTTATTTTTCTATTTCTTAGATGAATTTTATGGTTATTATCAAATTGTTATAGCTCAAGAAGATCAAGAAAAAACAACTTTCACTTGTCCATTTAGGACTTTCACTTACAAATATATGCCTTTTAGATTGTGTAATACTCTAAGTATAATTTAGAGATGTATGATGAGTATTTTTTTTTCTGAATTGATTGAAAATTGCATTAAGATTTTTATAGATGAGTTTACTGTTTATGGCAATTCTTTCAATCAATGTTTATCCCATAGGACCATTTTACAAGAGTTATGAAAAATGTAAAAAGAAAAAAAATGGGTGGTTTATCCCATAGGAATGAAATGCCACAAACTCCTATTTTTTATGTATGGGGTATGGATTTTATAGGACCATTTCCTAGTTCTTTTGGTTTTCTTTACATTTTGCTTGTTGTGGATTATGTTTTGAAATGGGTAAAAGCGAAGGCTACTCGTAGTAACGTTTCTAAGGTTGTTGTAGCATTTCTCAAATCTAACATTTTTAGTAGGTTTGGAATTCCAAGAGCAATGATAAATTATCAAAGCACCCATTTTTGTAACCGAATTGTTGAAGCATTAATGCGGAAATATGAAGTACACCATCTAGTAGTCATAACTTACCACCCACAAACCAACGGACAAGCTAAGATTTCAAACCGAGAAATAAAACACTTCTTGGAGAAGACAGTGAACCTCAACCGAAAAGATTGAAGCCTATGTTTAGAGGATGCACATTGGGCATACCGCACAACATACAAAAATCCAATTGGGATGTTGCTACCCAATTTTTGACCTAGTGTTTTGATAAATATTTGAAAAAACTAAAAAAATAGAAAAAAAAATAATGAAAACACAAAAAAAAATGCATTCTTGATATATTTACATCGTTTTTAGCATTTTCAACGTCATTTCAAAAGAATTTAAATTTTAAAGGTCTTTTGGACGTGTTTAACCTTTAACGCGTCATTTTTAAAGTTATTGATTTTTCTCATTTGAGTCCACGTTGATATTGCTCGATTTTAGAAAAGTCAAAATACATATGGTTAACCAAGCATTTGGGAAAATGACTCCTTTTCTATAAATAGAGAAGGAAAAATCGGGGCCAAAAGGGGAGGAAAAATTTCTAAAAAAAATAGAGAGAGGGAAGAGTCATTCGATGAGGGTTGAAGAAAAAACACAAACCTAAAACACCTACCAAAAAACCGCTGCCCCCTTGACTTTTGGCCATGAACCAGAGTTCCCTCTCTCACTCCACCCTCATTCTTCCTCACGAGATCTCCCCTCTCTCAGCCACCCAGCCCTCTTCCTTTCCCCCCACAGATCGACCGACCTCCATTGTTTCCTCATTTCCTTTCGCCCCCAGCCAACAGATCTTCCCTTCTTCAGCCTCTGTGCACATCACCCTCCATAAAGACCCGACAAACCCGGCAACACCTTCCCCCCTGAACCAACCAGCTAGCTCACCAAGACCGAGTCAGACCCTCCAGCAGCATCCCAAACACAATGGCGCCCACAGATCCAGATCTGTCCACTTTCTTCCACCAACTCCTCCGCGCAGACGTCGTCCCCTTCCACATCAATTGGCTCTCATTCTCTGGTTTAGCCTCATGTAGAAGATTTGGATTGAGACCCAACCACCAGATCTGCCATTGGCAGAAGAAAAACAAACAGAGAAGGGAGAAGGCAGAGAAGCTGGACAGATCTAAAAAAGATTAAATTCAATTGTTGTTTGTGTTTCTTTGCTTGGTAGGTTACGGTGGCCCTCATCGCCGGTAGGGAAGGGAAGAGGGGAGGTTGTCGTTCCAGATTGCGCCCGTCCCGTGGATGTTCTTGCGGCAGCGTGTGAACCCACGCGCTACCAGTGGCGGTGGCACGTGGAGAAGATGCGCTGCCATGGTTCCTGCAATTTCAGAAGGCCTCCTCTGTAATTCCTGGATTTTTAGGGATTTGTTTTGTATTTTTACATGCTAGAATATGTATTTAAATTACTATTATTTTTTAAAAAATTATGTTATATTTTAAACATGCAACCATGAGAAAACTAGTGAAAAGTGGTGTGTGTTTATGTTGTTACCCATTTTTGGGTTCCCACACAAAAAATGAAAAAAATACATATCAAAAAATAGATATACAGAAGGAATCCAAAAAAAAAATAGGAGTGAGAAAATGATGCTGAAACGCCCATAAAATGGCTAAAAATTGGTTGAGGAGGTTCAAAAATACAAGAATTGAAATTTGACAGTATATTTTTAACTGGTGAGAGTCATGTTGACAAGGAAAATTCAATTTGAGGAAGAAAAGTCTAAAATCAAATGTTTATGGACTCAATTAAATTTTATCTAAGGTTTAATTGAATTTATGGAGGGTTTGATAGCAAGAAAATTTGATTTTTAAGTCAATTTAGGTTCTAGGGTCAAATTACAATTTCTAAGAATTGATTTAGTCAAATCAGGGGCTTAATTGCATATTTATTGAAGTTTGATGGCCAATTAGGAACTTGGTTGAAACAATCCGAAACCAAAGATCAAACAGGAAAAGGAGCCAAAATCAAGGGATCCAATTATAATTTTTCCAAGGGTTTGATTACAAAATTATGAAACTACAAGGACCAATTCAAAATGGCCATTTGAATTGGAGAAACAGAGACGTTTCATGAACAATTGTTCATCGTCTTCTCCTACAACGGTTTCAACAATAAAATGTTGGAGACGTTTCACCATTAAAAGCATTGAAATCTGCCATTACCAGTGCAAGGTTGTCTCTGCCTTATAAAAGCAGAAGAAAAGAGCAGCAAGAGGAGGAGGAAAGAAAAGAAAAGGAGAGAGAACAGGGAGAATAAAAGCAGAGGGAGATGTGAGGAAAAACTGGGGACAAAGGAAAGAAAAAACAGAGGGAACGTAAGGAAGATATGAAAACAAGGAGGAACTTGTTTTAAAACAGGGGAAGAACACCCGTTGGTGGCAATCGTCTTTTTCTCCCTAACTACGAACCACTGCCATTCTCCATCACAAACACTCCAGCATTGCCAACGCCATCGTCATTTTTCCTCAGCTCACCATCTTCTTCCTTCCCCCGCTGTAACACCATTGAAGAAAAGGTAGAAACCTACGCCTCTACACAGACAAGAAAAACAGCAGCAAAACACCGCCAGCAGTACCAACTTCAGAGCTACCGCAGCACATACCACAACAGCATCGTGAGAAACTTAAGTAGAAAACAGAAACAAAGAAGAACATAGCAGAAGAAAAAATGCAGAGAAGAAGAAGAAGAAAGGCCAACCACCGTCCAAGCCATTCTCCAGTCAGCAACCGCCAGCAGCACCGCCTTCAAAGCCACCGCAGGTCAGCCCTCTTCCCCTTCCCTTTCTTCTTCTTCTTCTTCTTCTTCTTCTTCTTCTTCACCTGGTCTCCACTGTTCAGCTAAGGAAAAGTGGAGAGTGAATTATAATTCACTCTCCACTGTTCACGTAGCATGTGAAGAGTGGAGAGCC
>Ga0325405_1000562_pt1 | contig 36225 bp, 23 predicted proteins | sample PopdelMetagenome_21_FD_205663 | JGI IMG/M metagenome (GOLD analysis project Ga0325405, IMG submission 205663) | Populus deltoides microbial communities from Bellville, Georgia, United States - Xylem-Control-R2 | ecosystem: Host-associated > Plants > Phyllosphere > Stem > Wood/Secondary xylem... | reverse complement strand
CGCAAGCAAAATCCAGCCCGACCATGGACACACTGATCAAACAGTGAGTGAGAATTAGTCTCTTCCTGTATAAATAAATGCCTTTTAAGAGAAGCAACGAGGCCACCATTGACAAAACCACAGCTCCACGTTCCTCTGCATCTACAGTGCGGTGCAGTCACATGCATGTCTATTCTCTATATCCAGCTTTTTTCTCCAAACATTCAATTCCATCTACCACTTACATTGTAGGCTGTCACTTGGCTCAGTGAATTGTTTTTTCTGAAGCATTTTCTCGGCACCATTTTTTTTTATCAGTGTTTTTCATATTTTTATTATCTTCATTCCAGAATTATATATAAAAAAAAAACCCAGAAACCATAAACTTAATGTGTTTTTAACAGGAAAAAAAACATTTTTAACCATGCACAAAATAGAATGTAACTAGATCAGATATGATAAATCGGGACAAGATTATTTTCTATAAAGAGGCGCAACGAAGATTTTGTCATTGAAACTAATACTGGAAAATGATCAGGGAGTTGGGTCATTGAAGCAGCCGAAAACTCTCTAGAACTATATTGGTGAAAAGAAAAGAAAAAAAACCATGGAATTGATCCAATCAACACAACCGAAAATATAATGTCTTGAGAGATTTAACAACTTTGACTGGATATCAGCCAAATTATCAAGAAAAAAAAAAAGAAAAATCTTTTATGTGGGTAGGAGTTGACCAGTAGACCAAGCAATTCACTCCAAAACCCACACAACGTTTTATAGTCTTGGCAGGTGATTTTTGTCCTTCAAATAATACAGACCCCTTCCAAGAAATTATCAGAAATTTAGCCATGTCTATTCTGATGATGAGTCGTTATCAAACTCACATGTCTATTTTGTAGTTCAAAACAATCTACATGGGCAAATTTAAATTTAAATGACTTAATTGGGAGTCATTTTTTAAAGGGCCTGTGCTCTTGATTCCACTTATTGGCTGCATATTGTTTTAAAACACGCACACATCAGCTTAATTAGCTAAGGTTGTTCACCTAACACAGTCATGTCTGCTTAAATCAAAGTCAACTCACCGGAAAACACTTCCCGTATACAGACTCAATTCATTACGAGAGAGATGGTTCCCATTAACTAGTCGAGATTAAGTCCAAGTTATTGATCCGGTAAAGAATAAGTCATTCATGCTAGAACAATAAGATTTATATATAAAAATTTAGATTCTCACAACCAACACGATCTAATTTAAAATTTATATCACGGTGGTCATGGAGATAGCTAAATCTTTAACTATCAATATCAGATGCGAAGAGCTCGAAGTTATAAAAACTAAACAGCTGCGAAAAAAGAAGATCCAATTTTGTTGTAGTTTGTGGCTTATATGAAGATACCGGAGTGGAGGGAAGTGGAGTAAGAAAAGCGGAGCGCACCAAGCGAAGTGGAGCAAAATAACTCTTAATTAGCGGCTTTTGGGCAGTTTAAGAACTACTATAAATACATATTATGTAACTCTATTAAATATATAGTGAAAATAAATCTTCTCGCTCCTATAAATATAGGTATATTATCAAACCATGTTAAATCTTGTGTTTTTCTAGTTTTTTAACTATTACAATATTCATCAACAATCACTTAAAACAAATTCTATCAATGTGTTGTTGCATTTCTGGTTATAGTAAATAATTAACCTCCATTTATTTATAGTGGAAACATTGAGGAATTATCAACAAATGACAAATTACTCATAAAATCTGATAATCCCTTTTGGATCATATTTCTGCATAGAAATCATCAATTACAGTTCTAACTATCAAAGGAATTCTCACTACATGAATGCCATCTTCCCAAAACAGATTTCCGAATGAGTATCTTCCTTGAATCCTCAACATGGAACAAAAGGTTACCTTAAACTTGATCTTCTTTCTTGTCGAATCAAATGACAAAACTGATGGCTCAACTGTCACACGTGTGCCGGCTGGAGCTAGAACGCGAGCAACGTAGATAGATGTAATAGGACCGACATTTGTGACCGTTCTTGACACAGTTAAGTTCTGCTTCAGCTCAGGAATGGTAATAGAAGGCAAATTAAGATTTACAAGAAAGGTGGTTGATTTCTTGCATCGGGTGCGAGTCCTGGTCATTAAGCTGATTGCAGAATTATTGTAGCCAAGGGCACAAAGAAAGCGGATATAATCTGAGGTGCCCGTGTCAAATACGAGACCAGGATGCATGGCTCTGTCAGGATCAACATGACCACCGCCATAATCAAATGGATCAGCCTGCTTGTGTGGAGCTCCTTCAGCGACTGTCTTTTGACCATATTCGTCCTCTATAGATGCTGTGTAGGATAGAGACACATTTATATAACCAGTATCGAGGGAAAACTGGCAGTAAGAATATGGTTTCTTACCTGTTGTGATTAGTGCAGACTTGATTGCAGCAGGACTCCATTTTGGATGTGCAGCTTTAAGTAGAGCAACAACACCGGATATATGGGGGCAAGACATGGATGTTCCTGATTCAATTTTGAAGTCCAAGGGCCGTGCTTCATTGTCAATTATGGCAGGTGAAGCGGCAGGAGACCAAGAGGCCAAGATGTTAACCCCTGGAGCAGCAATGTCAGGCTGCAGAAGACATTGAAACACGTTGATCACTAAAACGGCAAAAACGATGACTTCCTCTAATAAAAGGTCCATTACCTTCAATACAGTAGCGGAGATGGAACTGGGTCCTCGAGAAGAGAAGAATGCAACTTCCGGGGATATCTGTTGTCCAATAACTGTTTTCGTGAAGCTGAACTTTACTACAGGATTTCTGTCGCATAAATATACTTCTTTAGGTAAAAATCAAGTTGTGCAACTTCTTGTATTTAGGGAGAGAGATTTTAGCAGCAAGGCTTTAATAAGTACTTCAAAGATGCATGAGGATACCTTTCCAAAGCTCGCAGACACACACAAGGATACACTGCTCATGCAAATGATGCAATAGGTCAAGAACTCTCACTGAATGCAGTGAGTTAGACTTTACCTGCTTGACTCCATGTATGTCAGTAGATATGTTCCTATTGCGAAGTCCACTTGGATACAGGGAATGTCCAAGGACAAAGTAACATCCTTGGTGGGAGACTGTGCAAATATAAGACCAACACCCTTGACCTCTAATACAGTTCTTCTAGCAATGATATTTGACCTCTGTGACCGAGACTCAAAACACAGAATCACTTTTCCTCTTGCTAAAGTAGCATTCAGGCTTCCTGAAGCACAACCTCTGTTAAAAGTACGAGCGATTAGAATCTGGCTTTTCTCAGAATAATTGGGATTTTGATATGCCAGTAATAGAAGGGTATTATACCTTGCACTATCTTCATCAGAGTCATCAGCTACAATCTCTTCTCCATAAACAATAGGGTGGAAAGTGTCTACATTCTTTCCCGTATACAAAGCCTGACCCTGTTTGAGAAAATGAAATTTATTTCTAGTCTGTAAGGCTTGCTGCCATATATTTACAGTCAGCAGTGACAACGCTGTACATATCATTTAACTTTAACAGGCATCTTAAGATGAAAAATATCCCTTCTGTGTAACTAATAAAAAAAAAATTGTGAAGAATGCAGCCAAGCATAAAGAAAGTTGGCATCTGTGTTCTTTATTGGTCGACTATATATATGTGCAAGTGCATCTACATTCTGTGCTTTTGCTGGACATGCTTGTTCCAATTGATATCACATACAAACTATGCACAAGTGCTCTAGACTGCAAAGAATTGAGGAAGTACCACTATGGTTTGATTGTTCCCCAGGGTAATTATAGTAGGGAAAGCTCGATCAATGGTGCTTGCTGCTACAGTAACAACCCATGGAGCTGTATTTGTAATTGTTTGAGGATAAGGACCAGAATTCCCCGCAGAGCATACCACAGAAATTCCTTTAGCTACAGCATAAAAGGAGCCAATAGCTACCGCATCCTCAACATAGGTGGCAAGAGGAGGTGCTGATCCAAGAGATACTGATAGCACATCCACACCATCGAAGATTGCATCATCAAATGCAGCAAGAAGATCTGCCTCAGCGCAGCCACCTGTAGCCCAGCAAACTTTGTAGACAGCCAGCCAAGCTGATGGGGCACCCCCTCTTGCCAATCCTTGAGCTAGTCCCATAAAACTTGCATTTTCCACTAGACCACCAGTTGCAGTAGATGATGTGTGGGTGCCATGGCCCCCAGCATCTCGAGGAGATAGGAACTCATCCCCATCACTCGTATTTAGCTTTCCAAATTCAGCTTCATAACCTTTAATATACCAGCGAGCACCAATGATTTTCCTACCCAAAGTATTCAAGCAGTAAGCATCAAGTAAATTCCTGCTGAAACCTTGATAGAGTACAATTCATAAGCAGAAGCCATTTACTAGTGTTTAATTCCTCTTCAAATTGAGTTAACTATCTCGTTGCAGCAGAGCCATCTTGTATCCTTATGACAGAATTTAAGATCACACAAGAGAATGTACTTACAATTGACATGTCTAAAAATCTCATATCTGTTTAGAAGTATAGAAACCCGGATAGAAAGTGAATATGAATAGACTATAATTAGCTAACCTATTACAATGCGAGCGATTAAATCCTTCTCCTTCTTGGCATATCCCTCTCCAACGAGATGGCACCTCTGCCATACCCTCATCTCTGAAGCTTTTCGACTCTGGCCATATACCTATGCAACAAGAAAGTAAGATCAAGAATAAGTAAATTGTCTAAGAAACAACGATGCCTTCGTCTTGCCAATCACCTGTGTCCATGACACCAATGATGGAACCAGCCCCGGAATGTCCCGTGGAAATTCGACCCACAAGTTGAGGCACTTGTAGAAAATCCCAACTCCTAGTTGTGTGGGAACTAATAATTCTGTTTCGAACAACACCAACAACTCCAGGGAAATCTGTATTGGTGCATCAACAAAGAACAAAATAATTTCAGGGACTTGTTAAGATTAAAAATAAGACTATGAAAACGGGTTTCAAATTTCACCAACATTGTAACACCTGCAATAAGCTTCTCTTGGGACTTGGTTAACACGGCAGCGAATCCTGAAAATCCATGCTTGTAGCTATACAAAATCGATTCCTTTGCAGCGTCTTTGCTGTCAAAACCATTCCACAAGATGCTAATTTCTCTTTACTGCTTAATCAAACCTCAAAAATAAATGCATCCAGAGCTAAAAACAGTGAAAAACACATTTCATGCATCTGAAATTGCATAAAGCAAAATCAAAGAAGCCTAAGGCATACAAAATCATTCGATATCCCTATGAACATATATACCAAGAAAGATAAAAACTGAACGTGTTTAAGGTAAAAGTAATAGCAAAACTGGGCGTTTTTATGGTAAAATCAACAGATTAAAAAAAATGGAAATGAAGATTATAAAGAGCCAGAAATAAAACCTTCCAACAATATCAGCAAGAAGCTCATGATGGGACTCTTGAACCAGCTCAGGCTCGTCATGGAGTTTGTCTCCCATATACACAATGTAAACCTGCCAAGTTAAAGATTAAACACGGAGAAATCCATGAAAGAAACAAATCGATACACATAGCTGAACTCAAGTAGAGAAACTAACATTGGTTTCAGCAAGAATCACTAGGGGCAAAGCCTTCAACAGTAGAGCAAGAACATGAGCAAGGAAAATTCCAGGGCTCCATAAAGAAGCCATTAGAAACCTGAAACATAAAACCAAGTCATAAACAGTGTGATTTATCTGCAAAGATCACGGGATCATATCATTTTATTGAGTGTATGCTTGGGGACCCCACAGTAAAGGTTACGCTCCTTCACTACTCCTACTACTAGCATTATTGTCTGTCGAGTGTGTTTTCTCTGTTTGGTGCTAACTGTGCTGTGCTGTTGAAGTCTGATGAGATGTGGATTTATCTGTTTAAATGTCTTTTCATGAGGGAAGCATATGGGGAGACTGAGAAGTGGCGTTGAATTGATTTTCTGTAAATGTCAATAGGACAGTGTATCCTGAGGAGTAGCTTTCCAGCGGCCCCGTACAATTGAGGAAGTATACACTTTGGTAGTTAAGGGTCCTGAACATTTTTTTTAGCATTGAAAAGGGACACTCATATCCTACACCTTCAATGCACTTCGTGGTTATACACACACCTGGATGTGCAAATCTTGTCTTCCTTTTGTACATGAAATGATGATGACGCAAAGAAATGGGATGCAAATATGACAATGGCTTGAGTGGGTCTTTAGCATGGAGGCCGTATGAGGATATATATATATATATATATATAAGGGATGGTAATTTGAAAATCTGCTTCCTCTTCCTCTTCTTCTTCTTCTTTTTTTTTTTTGTGTGTGTATTGATTTGCGAAAGAACAATAAATTCATGGATACCAGCAAACTACAAGTACACTTTCATACCAGCGAACTAGAGTAACATGAATTAACTCACATGACGCTAATATTCTCCTCAAGTTTTCATGAACATAAACTGCAAGTTTTGGTTCCGTGCAAGTAAAAAACTTGGGAAGATTTAAGTTGCAGAAGCAAATGTTTATTTAATACTTCTAATGAAGTTGCACTAAAAAGGAATTGGGGTAGTTGAAATTGGCAAGGAAACTGCTACAAGGAAGTTGAAACATGAGAATTCGTGCTGTAATTAACATGTCACTGACGAAGAGAAGAGAGAGGCATAATTAATTTGATGGGTTTAGTGTGTCAATTGTGCAATCACTGGAAATTGACTTAATTGAAACTTACTCAATACATGGATGGCATAACTTCAGTTTGACAACTCACCCTCTCCCAACCACTACTGCAAAATTGTTGTCTAAAATTAGAATATTTTATTTATTTAATAATTTTATATCGTTTTAATATGATAATATTAAAAATAAATTTTTAAAAATAAAAAATATCATTTTAATATATTTTCAAACTAAAAATATTTTAAAAAATAATTATTAATTATCATACTATCAAATATGCAATTAGTTTTGTATACTACATTTCAAACATAGCAGCCAAAGCGTACTTCATCAATTATCACTCTCTAGAAGATGATTGGTAGTAGTTGAAATTGGAAAAAGTCTTTTACCTACAACCATCTTCAAGAGTTTGACAAACGGAGCATTAAAAATAAGCATACCGTATCATGGGTTTATAGCCAATGAGATTTCAGATAAGTTGCTTCCGAAAAGTAATAGACCTTTTGTTCTTCAAGGCGGGTATCGATTGGGAAAATGAATTAAAAGAATGTCTTCATCTTAATTTATTCAGGATCATACTTGATTATTTTTTAAATTATTTTTTTATTTTTAAAAATTATTTTTAATATTAACGTATGAAAATAATTTAAAAAAACAAAAAAAATTAATTTAAAGTAAAAAATTAATTTTTTAAAAATATTTTTAAAATATAAAAATAAACAGCCTTTAACCTCGATGCATGTAGATATTGGGCCACCATAAGGAATTGTGTTCCCAAATTCCCCTGCACGAGTTTGTTCTTTCTTTTTTATTTTTGTAACTTCTTGATTCTTTTGATTAAGTTGCGAATAATTTAATTTATTGAGAAGGGATTAGAAAGGAGATTTTTTTTTTTAGAAAATTATATAAATCATATTTTAAGACTTTATTTATTTAATTGTTTAAGATTTTAGGTTGAGAAAGTTTTTTGACATCATATCAGAGCCTGCTTGACCAAGCAGTCTCAAGTTCAAATCTTACCATCTCATTCTATTTGATAAAAAAAATAAACATAAAGTAATGTACAAATTTTAAGTTTAAATAACTTTTTTTTATGAAAGTTTTTACTTAAAAGATTGTATTAAAGAATTATATAAATTATATCTTGAAATCTTAACTAATAATTTTTACATTAAAATAATTCTTTTACCGATTTAATTAATCTTGTGGCAAGCAACGGTGCCGTAGAAGAGGCTACCAGGATATTGTGTCTAAGATTACATATGAATATACACACATTACTTGGGCATAAGATTGGTTTGAAAGCAGGGGCGAATACAGAATTTGTAAACTAGAGGAATCAAAATGTATCGTTTTGTTGTTGGGGAGCATTTTTGTTTAGAAAATATCTTTAAAAAAAAATAGTATAAGTTTAAGGTAAATTTTGAAAAACTCCAAACTTTTAGGGCTAGGGTCCATCCCAAGATTCATCTCTATTTTTTAATATTTAATTTTTGACTGATGTGCAAACTAATCAGATAATACTTCTCGTCATCGAATCAAGAAAAAAAAACTTTATTTAAAAACATCATTTTATATGCACCAAGCGACTAAATTTACCCTAACAATGCTCCTCCCATGGAAGGCAATTGCATCCATATATGTCATGAGTAATATAACTGTTAATTGCTGGATTTAGTTGTTATAGATTGTAGTGTCGTGTGTGTGTGTAAAACAGGGATTGAATTAAAGCTAAGTGATCATTGTGCAATAACAAATAAATTTAGGACCAAAGACACTAATTTACATGAATATCATCAAAGGGAAATTAGATCCACTCCATCCTTTCTTATTATTATTATTATTATTAACATGGGTATTCGGGTCAGTTTGTGCACACATCGACTAATCCACGGGCCCTAAAGTTAATGATTATATAAGCTTCAAGTGGCCCTGAAGTTTATGAGACTCAAACTAGTGATCTCTAGAGAGCAAATCTAGAGTCTGACCAGTTAAGCTACATCCCTCCAAGCTAACTCCATCCTATTTTTCTTCTCATGCATCAATGAGAGAGACGACAAAAGGTTTTCTATAAATTGAGTAGGTTAGAAAAGAAATTATGCAAGCATGGAAGTATGTTGTAAGCGCACCTTAAAACTTTTTAAAATAAATACTAAGATCATTCATAGAGTTTTTTCCCGGATTACAACACATGCAAAATTATTTTCTAATCTAGCATGGTTAGAAAAATAATTTTTGCTCTAGTACAAAAATAATAGTTGTACATATATTACATGCGTAACTAAACGTGCGGCCTATTAAAATACTATGCAACTCCATGTATCAATACTTTTAACTCCCTACAAAAATAATAGTTGTACATGTATTACAGGCGTAACTATATGTGCAGCCTATTAAAATACCATGCAACTCCATGTGTCAATACTTTCAACTCCCTACCCAGTAAAAAAAATCACAAAAACAGTAGCTATAGCTCAAGCCAACAGGTTATTCATTGGAATCAATTCAACACACTCATTTAAAGAATTCACCTAATTTTCATAGCAAGTAATTTCATAATAAAAAAAAACTCAATCTCAACACCAAAAAAATCCATTACAATAAACAATATCAAATTAATTACATAATTAAACAACATCTAACAAATTAACTTGTCGATGGACCTGCACCATCAGAACCATTAACATGTCATCATTTTGCATGATGAAGAACCTCGTCCTCCTCTATATCGTTGCCTAAATGTTAAGCTTCCCCAACCTCATCAAGTGAAGAATAACATGATGAGAATCAAGTATAGAAAACGTTGTGCACAACATTGTCGGAAGCATTACGAACTATGACCGCAACTTTCCGACCTTTGCATATTAAAAAATTCATCTAATATATGATAAAATATTACATTATCATTTATAATATACAAATAAAAATTTTATTAAATGTTAAAAAAAACTAATCCATACATATCATTCTATTATATCTTGATGCATGAGACTTATAATTATCTAGATTACATGTTAGCTAATGCAGAGTGTCATATAGACATCTCGTAACATGCTCCCATGGTAGTGTTATGGATTGCCTTATTATGTTGATGTACCAAGACATGTAGAGATCTAACTCAATAGGCAGATTTCGCTTTGTAAATATGCAATCTCTCCTTGCATGCCATAAATTGACATATTATATGTCATGGGGCGACGCCGAATAGCGTGCTAATGCTTCTTAACAAGTGTTGTTAGAAGGGAAAGATGGTTTCGGGTATAATCATAAAATTATGATTATCAGGTTCAGGAGTCGCCGCCTAGTATTAAGGTTACTAGGAAACTTATGGTCTGTAAGAGTCCGAGTAAGGAACTGGTTGTGCAAGGGAAAGACGCATCACCCTCAGTGCACCCTACCAAAGATAAACTGCATTGTTATTTAATTGTTTTTCTAGGCTACGTTTCTATTCGTTGATCTCGTTTAAGGTTCAAGGTAGATCTCTCTTTGTGAGGAAGTCTCTACCTTATCAGCTTAAATCATAATCATTCTAAGGTCTAAATCTTAGCATCACATTTATTTTGCAATTTGTATCTTTAATACATTAGGGTGTACTTTACTAGATAGTTTTACACCCCCTAACATTAAATTTTATAGCTAAACCCTAATATAAAATGAACAAAATGATTGGTGAATGATTTTTGACATTGTGACCGAATCCTAACGGATAATCATAAACTAGTTATAATATTTATTTTACAATTTAAAACATGAGAAAGATGCATTTTAATCTTTTTGTAAAAATATGCTTGGAAAACTTTTATGATTTGGTCATATGCATGAAAAAAAATTGAAAGAGAAACTTAATTTAAAAAATTTCAAGATTTTTCTTTGAATTTTCAATTTTTTTTAGAAAATAGGGTGTTTTAATACCGCATTTGTATTTTACAATGTAAATATATGGCTCGATGTTATATAAAATTGGTAGAAAAATATGCGAGAAAATCACAATTTTTTTGAAAAAACTTTTGAAAATTTTGAAATTTTTTTCATTTTTTATATTATATTATTAAATATAAATTGGGCTGAACCTTACCCAATCATTCAGGCCAAATCTAGTCGGGTTGGGCCAACTGGCAACCCAACATGTTTTTTTTAGGTGGGCTGGAATCATCCTAGCCATCTAGGCTAGGCCAAAATTGGTCCGGCCCAGACCTCTAACTGCTGGCGAAAGCCATCAGTTGCAGGACGTGAATTAATTCACATCCTACGTGCAAAACTGGGGGGAGTCTGTCATAAGAGAGATGAAGGATTACTTGGTATGGAGATGGTTGGTGGTCGCGCTAAGAGGTCTGACGTGGTCACGTAACCCATAATCAAGATTGAGATCCAATCTCGAAAAAGCAAAAAAGATCGACACAATGAAACATGTCCCAAGGCACCGGCACTATTGAAATAAAGTCGAATGACACCATAAATCCAGTTAATCTTCGATAAGTCAGATTCAGTTCATTTAAGAACAAAAAAATACAAGAATCTCTCTCACAAGTTAAACTGAAAAGTTCAAAAGTGTTATTCATCAAAGGTTGCCAAAACTTAGGCTTACAAGAGTTTAAGTATTTCTGAAAAATTAACCTCAATAGATCTACCCTTGCGAGCTAAATTGACTCACTTACAAAACTAACCCAAAACCTATACTAGTAAGCCCAAATCCTGATCCAAACAAGTCTTGGATCCTAGCTGAAAATAAAGTATTAATTAAGCTCAAACAAGCCTGGGATAATAACTTAAATAATAAAAATAAAACCTATAAGTTAATCTCTTATGTTGTTGTGAGAAGAGAAGAAGAAAATCAAACTATACAAGTTTGATATAAGGCTTATTATAGTCTACAATATTGCCCAATGATCCTAAAAACCAATATATCATTAAATACCATTAGTTTTTTTTCCCTGTGTAGCTAGGATGAATAAGAAATCTTGTAAGAAAAGGATTTTAGAACATTAATGAATCTTTACCACACTTGAAAATAAATTATGTTGCAGCCCATTAAAGATCCTTATGGAACTAGGAAATTCCCAAAACACGCTACCACTTTCTTGCAGGAAAATGATCCTTGCTAAGAAAAAAGTCCACAAGTCAAAGGAAAGGAAAATAACAAAATTTGTACAACCTGTTCTGATAAGTCCTTATCGAACTTCGATTCACCTGAAAGTTTACTCTAATATAGAAAAATACCTCTAGAATCTTCTAGTAAAGTTCTAGCTCGATGCAAGAGTTTCGATCGCATCATATTGAAGTTATACTCAATAACGTAAAACTGGACTCTATAGAACATTTTATACCAAGATCCGAATCTAACCTTGTTTGGATCGTATCATTCCCTCTCTCTTTAAGATGATCTATCCTCGAATCACCGACAGATTTAATGGAAAATTCCTTAGCCTCTTTTTAAAGCTTTTAGAGTTCTTTTCTTATATGCACTTGCCTCCAACAATATTGTATAAAAGTAGCAGTCGATAATAATTTCAAAAAACCACACCATGCCATCCAATTACATATATATTTTTTAATGATAACCATTGCTGCTCTTTTTTTTTTATTTTTCGTCCTTATGGCACTGATCTGAAGCTCTCTATTCTTCACTTTTTTTATTTGTTTCTTTATAAATATTTGCAATTTCATTCATCTTTACGCTCTTTATCTAACCTCATAGAAGTATTATGATCATAAATATTTAAACCTTGTAACATTTGTTTCTTTTCTTTACTCATATTGAATCTTCCCTAATTAGCCCTACTGATTTGTTGCTTCATCGAAGCCATATCATCTTTTAGATCCTTCATCACCCTAGTTAGTAGCTTAAATTGTTTAGTGAAAGGTTGTATCTGAAAGCTGTTATTTGCGTTTGGTGTCATAAAGTCTTTATTTTCAGAAATCTTTGAATCTATAAAAATTGATTAGTAGCACAAAATATATCTTCACAACCCTTATGTTTCATATAAATCAAAGTTTTTCAATTTAATATACTCACTATACCTTTTACCATCTACTTGTTTTCTTTTGGTTCTTTTGAAATTGAAAATCAACAAATCAAAGTTAATAGCTTTCAAAACGCAATCCAATTATAAATTTAGACTTAATAATCAATAAATATACTAAAAATAAGCAAAATAAAACTACAATTATAATTTCACGAGTAGCAATGCAAATTTGTACAAATTATGGATGAAATGAAGACGCGAAATAAAACAGAAGCATAAATTAACGAAGACACTTATTTGACTCATAAATAACCCAAATATAAGAGAAAATGACTTATTTGGTTGAAAAAAACAGTAGACTAACACATTTTTAGAACTTTACGCAACTTTAATTGATACGCAATTTTAAAATACCAGAATTGAAACCCAAACCTAATGATATTAAAATGATCTAAAATTCAATATATAGTATCTTGATACCTAACAAACTATATAGCTCAGTTTATAGGTCATTCTCTTATTTCTAGGTATCAAAACCTGTGTATGATTAATTTGTGGTAGAATTGAACCATGAATTGAAACCTCAAGCAAACGATATCTAAATAAGCTCAAATTTAATATGTAGTGCGATTTCACCACCAGTAAGCATTATATAAAATTTAAATTAATTCTGAGGTGGTTTGCTCAGGGTTATCTATGAGTTGTGTTTCTACGGCAAAATTGCATCAAGCTTTGAATAAAGTATTTTTTTTTCTTTTATGCTACTAGTATGTTTAAAGATATTAGCAAAATGAAATATTATATTTTTACTAGTATGCCACAAACACAATAAAGAAGAAGAAGATTGACACAGACACTGAAAAAACTTAACGAACTCTAGGAAAATGAAAATTTTAGAAGGATATGACCCATTCTTGGAGCCTTGCTCTGATATCAATTGATATAAACCTTGTGATCACATGGTCATGCAATCCACAAGCAAGATTGAAATCTAATCCTGAAAAGCCGAAAGAGGTTTGATAAGAGTGTGACATAATAAAAACTTGTCCCAAGGCACCAACACTATTAGAATGGAGTTGAATGGCATCACGAAACCAATTAATCTTTGATAGGTCTGATTTAGTTCATTTAAGAACTAAAGAATATAAGAATCTCTCTCATACGTTAAACTGAAAAGTTTAGAAGTGTTATTCATTAAAGGTTGCCGAAACTTAAGCTTAAAAGAATTTAAGTACTTGTGAAAAATTAACCCTAATGGATTTATCTTTATGGGCTGAATTGACCCACTTACAGAATATACCCAAAACCTATACTAGTAAGACCAAACCCTGATCTAAACAAGCTGTGGATCCTAACTGAAAATAAAGTATTAATTAAGTCCAAATAAGCCTTAGGCTAAAGTTGAAATAATAAAAATAAAACTCATAAGTTAATCCCCTATATTGTTATGAAAAGAGAAGAAGAAAATCAAATAATACAAGTTTGATATAATGTTTATTTATAGCCTACAATGTTGCCTAATGATATTAGAAACCAACATATCATTAAATACTATCAACCCTTTTTTTTTTCTTGTACAGTTAGGATGAATAAGAAATCCCTATAAAAAAAGGATTTTAGAACATTAATGAATCTCTGTCACCCTTGAAAATATTGTTGCAGCCTATTAAAGATCCATGTAAAATTAAAAAATTCCTAAAACAAGTTGTCACATCTTTGTAAAAAAATGATCATTGTCAAATAAAAAGTCTACAAGTCAAAAAGAAGTACATAACAAAATTTGTATAACATGTTATGACCTATATCGTAAGTCTTTACCAAACTCCAGTTCACTTGAAAGTTTACCCCAACATAGAAAAATACCTCTGGAAATCTTCTGATAAAGTTTTAGCTTGATCCAACAATTTGATTTGCATTTATGTTTAATAGCGTAAAACTAGACAGTATGATATTTTACACCCAAATTCGAATTTGACCTTACTTGGATCGTATCACCCTCACACTAATATAATCAACGCAACACAATTCATCAATTTTTCTCACTAAACAAGATAATGTATACACTTACTTAATTAATTTTATATCTATTTAATCTCAAATTATAATTAAATTAGGCAAAATCAAAAAAACCCTAAACTAAACCCTAAAACTCTTACTCCAAAAAAATAACAAATTAGCCAACTAAAATAACAAATTAATAGAGAGGGAATGTTAATATACCTCAATTTGGTTAAATTAGGCTCTTGCAGGTGGTGTTGGTGGTGGCGGTGGTGGTGGCGGCGATGATGGGGTACCAATGGTCATCGCAGGTGGATGGCCAAAGAGAGAACCAACGATGTGGAGAGAGAGGGAGAGAGAGAAAGGTAAGGTTTGTCATGGTAAAGGGTGAGAGATATTTTTTTATGATGGAGAGAAAGATCAAGTGGCCTGAATTGAGAGCGATATTAAAAGAAAATAGAAGCAGAGAAAGAAAAAAGTAAGGGGAGAGTGAGTGATCTATGGACACATATGTAGCAAATACATGTCTTTATAAATCATGCATATACTACATGCATGACTTCTATTTCTGTGTTAGAAAGAAAATTATTTTTTTTTAACTATGTTAGTTTAGAAAATTATTTATTTTAGCATGGGAAAAAACTCCCATTTTTATTAAAAGGATATGAAAAACCAACCACCTGTCAACCACATGTGATGATGATCACATGTGATGATGTCTACATTAGAAGTGAACTGGATTATGTAATTCTGTGCCCGTTTACTCAGTTGCCATTTGTTAAACCCTTGCCCACTTCTTTTGACCAAAAGCATAGATTAAAAAAAAAAAAAAAAAAAACAAGGGGCATTATTACAGTGGGAACATTGATGAGTAATAATGCCAAGTAACCAACACTAATTGTTTCTTCGTAAACAAACTTCCTTTGGACGATAAAGAAAAGGTGTGGGTGCAAGCTTTTAACAATTGATTGCTTCAATCCACGATCCATTGATGGTATCATTTCATGCAAATTTATATATATATATATTATTTTAAAAAAATTAAAATTTTTCAAAAATTTGATTTAACCACACTCTCAAGAGCACTTAAAAAAAAAAAGCAAACATTTCTATAATTTCCTTGTGCAAACACAGTAAAAACTAATCATGTACGGACGACTTTCTCTTCCTCGCTTTTAGCATACCAATTGCCAATCCAATAGATTGAGTTCTAGGAAGATCATCATCCTAAATCCCTTTTTTTTTTTTTTTGCTAAATTTCATGGCAACTTTAGAAAAACACATGAAATGCAGACATGATGAGAACAAGTACATGTTCAAATAGCAAATTTTTCAGGACAACCATTCCTTGGGTTAATCCAAAATAACAATAAACAAAACAAATTCACGGAACATCTAAATCAATATTCAAAGGTTCCAGTACTGGATTTAAATCTGTGATGTATTTTTCAACCTTATTCTTTGAATTTAAGAAATTTTTGGAGATGGAGTGACCCCCGGACAAGAATTTAATCTTGAGAATATTCTAACTAAAATAAAAATATAATTCCCCTCTCACTATTTCTTCTTTGGGGTGTTTTTGGATTGATAGGAGAGAAAAGAAGAGCTTAGCAATGGTAAAATGAGAACTGCCGCAGGCATACATTAATCTTTTTGGTGCTTTGAAAAAAACACAAATGTCTGCTGGTGGAAGCTCCAAAAGGAGTCTCCCAAAGACCCAAACTGGCCAACAACATTAGCGACACCATCCCCGTTTTCTTTCTTTTCAAAAGCATCTCCCTCTCTAACACAGCGTTTGGTTTCACCTCTCAAAAATCGATCAAATTCCCAAGACTCTTAAATCCCTCCTCTTTGAATGGAAGCAATAAGAAAACAAGCCACAAAACTTAGAGAACAGGTCGCTAAGCAACAACAGGTACCCCTCTTAATCAAGCCCTAAAATGTTAGATCCAAGTTTAATTTTTTATTCTTTTTAGCTCAATATCATTTTTTTTTGTCCTCGATTTATCATTTCTGATTGTTTTATGGATAACCCATGTTGTCTTTTAGGTTTAGGAATTAAAAAGATCGCGACTTTGGTAGAAATGTTTTGCAAATTTGATTGATTTGGTCAAATTTGTGGAGTAGTATTAAGCCTTGGAGATGGAAATTGTTGTCTTGGATTATTAGCTGAAGAGTTTTTGTGGCTTTTTAAGAATGCTCAATGGAATGTACGTTGGTGAAAATGAAGATTGTAGGGAAAATTGTTAGTGTTAATTGATTTTTTCTTATTAAGGTTTTTTGGGATTTAAATTTAATGTTTTTAGAGGAGTTTGATTTGGGGGAGTGAAGGTGAAGAGAGAATAAAGTGATTGTTTTTATGCATGGAGAGTGCAATTACTTCATGTTTACGACGTATGATTTGCCAAGGCATTGTTCTACACCACTTCGGATGGTGCTTGCAACCGTTTTTTTGCAATCGTAATGCTAGTTTTAGTGTGTAAAACTGTAATTTGGTATTGACACATCAAGTTGAAGCTTCATTTTGCTTACCTTTTGAAGTGATTCGCGATGTGATTTTCTTTATGTTTCTTTAAATAAGATTTATGCTTGTAACTGATTTTTTCTATTCCAATATAAGTTTCAGTTTCTATGTGCTTTGTTATTGGAACATCAATTTGAAGCTCCATTTGGTTATCCATTTAATTGTGATTCCTCATGATGCCTGACTTAATTAGGGTGCATCTCTGGCTTCATGAAGCACTGCATTTTATTTTCCCCACATTGTAGTAGTTTGCTCTACAAAGCCACTAATCCAATTGTGTGGGGTGTTACTTCAGGCTGTTCTCAAGCAGTTTGGTGCTGGTGGATATGGAGGTTCAGATACTGTTATTACTGATGAAGCAGAACTCCATCAGCATCAGAAACTTGAGAGGCTTTACATATCAACACGTGCTGGCAAGGTTGTCTAATCCTCCTGTGTGGCATATTGTTCTCAATTTGTTTTAGTCATTGACTTATGAATGTCAAATGCTGTTTTTCAGCATTTTCAAAGGGATGTTGTTCGTGGTGTAGAAGGATATATTGTCACAGGATCTAAGCAAGTTGAAATAGGTGGGTTAGTGAAAGTCTTGAAGTTATTTGTTGTATTCTATATTGAATTTCAAGAAGGAATTGTTGTGTTCTATACAAATTTATTATGTTCAACAGGAACAAGGTTCTCGGAAGACAGCAGGAAATATGGTGCTGAAAATACATGTACTAGCGGTAATACATTGTCAAAGGCTGCTGTGAATTATGCTAATGCCCGTGCTCAGATGGAAAAGGAACGTGGGAATCTACTGAAAGCTCTTGGTACACAGGTTTGATCTATAACAAAACTTTCCATTTTTCTACTTACAAATGTGCCTATTTAGATAAATATTATTAATGAGCTTATACACATCGCATGTTTCCTATGTTGATTGTGCTGTGCTCCATTGTCTTGCAAGCTGCAAGTGGTTTTGGTTAATTTGCATACTAGACTTTGAGTAACCAAACAAACAAGTGTCAAGAAAGCGTCAAAACGGAAAAGATCATGCATGAGATCTAAAACATTTGACGAATAAACAATAAGACTGATCCAAAATACTCATGATTTAGTGGAAGAACTGAATTGTCTCAAGACTTCTCTTTACTCTATGGTTAATAATTTTCATCATGATTATCATCATCATTCTTGTTATTCTAGGGCATTTTATCATGCACTTGGTATGGCATTGACTGCTTTGATTATTAGGTAGCTGAGCCATTAAGAGCAATGGTAATGGGAGCTCCTTTGGAGGATGCACGACATCTTGCTCAACGTTATGACAGAATGCGACAAGAAGCAGAAGCTCAGGTATACTGAAATATCGCTCCTTTACCAAGTTTTTGAAACATATTATTCAATGAATATCTTGTATGAATTGTTCCTGAGATTGACTTGCTAGATTTGATTTTCCTTCCAATTGCATAATATTGATTTAATTTCCTTTGATTTTTGCATTCCCTAGAGAATTCCCAGTCATATTTATTATGTGATCCAAACATGAATGATCATGGATCAATTCAATTGCATTTCACAACATAATTATCATGTTGTATGGTTTATTTTTTCCCCAAAATTGTTTAGTTACCCTTCATTTGAACTTAGACAGGCTATTGAAGTTGCCAAGCGCCAGGCAAAAGTGAGAGAAATGCCAGGTAATTCTGAGCTTGCTATGAAGTTAGAATCTGCAGAGACAAAGCTGCAAGATCTAAAGTCAAACATGGCCATATTGGGGAAGGAAGCAGCTGCAGCAATGGCTGCTGTTGAAGCCCAACAACAGAGGCTAACTCTCCAGAGACTTATTGCTATGGTAATGTGAATGATCCCTTGTTTCTGCTGTGGATTCAACTAAGTTATGAATTATGTGTTGGGAAGAAATCATTTTGAAGATTTATCCTCCTGTGATTCACCTTTTAATTTGAAGGTTGAAGCAGAACGAGCTTATCATCAGCGAGTCCTTCAGATACTTGATCAGCTTGAAGGAGAGGTACGTTATCCTGCCTTGAAGTCCTTTTACCCGACCCAGCCTGAATTGGGAAGAAATTGTCTCAATTGTTTTTTGCCTTTATTTTGATCATAATCTATGTTTGTTACTATTAATAGATGGCATCAGAACGACAACGAATTGAAGCGCCTCCCACCCCAAGTGCAGAGAGCAGTATGCCTCCACCTCCATCATATGAAGAAGTTAACGGTGTGTACGCTTCTCAAGCACATCATAATGGAACAACAGACAGCATGGGTTACTTTTTAGGGGAGGTGACGAATCAAATTTATCTCGCTGTTAATGTTACCTTATATTCTTACAAAATTGCACCTTGATGGTGGCTTATTGATTTTATTTATCGAGTGCCATCATTTGCTTTTTACTGCAGGTCATGCATTCATATCAAGGTCAATCTGATGTGGAGCTGACTTTGTCAATTGGTGACTTTGTTGTTGTTCGAAAGGTTTGAAGCATTCTGAAACCACTTCTTTTTATGCATTATGTCTGCTAAAATCTTTGCAAGGTTTAATGTTCTGCCATGCATTCTTGATAGGTGACAAACAATGGCTGGGCTGAAGGAGAATGCAAGGGTAAAGCAGGCTGGTTCCCATATGGGTACATTGAAAGAAGGGACCGTGTTCTCGCTAGCAAAATAGCTGAAGTGTTCTAGAGTTTCTTCTGGGTTGGCTTTTGGGCAGAGGATTTTGTTTTGAGTGTATGTTTTGCACCGCATGTTGTCAAATGCAGAGAATGATTGCTGCAGATTGAAGATCAGGAAAAAAATCATTGCGAATCAGAGGCTGTGGCTTTCCTTTCTTGTGATATAGATACTGGTTTGACGTTGTGATCTTATTGATATATGAATGCATTCATGTGTATTATTTGTTAATTATTTTGTTCTAGGAATACGACTGAGATTTTGACCTGAGTTGTTGATATTGTGAATTTCCTGTGAAGAAACTTTTTTCTCCAATTTTATGTTTGAATCGAGTCTACATATTTTCTCCAGTTTTTTTAATCGGGTCATACATATGTCTGTCTTTAAGTTCAGAGATGATCACTACAAAAGATTTAGCGACCTCTTCCTGTTTTCCTGAAAGTGCACGTTTAAGATTCTGCTAGGTCAGACAGCCAGGATGACAGACAGCATTGGCCAACTCCACCTCAGGATAACATCTATTCTTTTTAGGATAAAGCAGAAGCCCATCCAGGAAAAGAGAACGGTCAAGTGTTGCCATTACAAGTTTACACGCGTTAGAAAAGAGCGACTTCGACAGAACAAGCCGAGCATTAGGTGTCGCCAGCCATCATCCATGAGCAGAGGAATTTTAGGAAATCAACCATCCTGGACAGATGAAACAAGTTTTCCAGTGAAACAGTTCTGAATAATGAGTCTGATCAAGAGCTGAACTTACCCTTCTTACTCGGTCTTTCTGTCCACGATAACCTGCGATCATTCAACAAAATAAAAATACAAAAAGAAGGAATAGTATTGTTCTCACTCCACAACTTGTTATTTTCACTATTGTAGAGACCAAAATAATCTTACTGTATATGTCTTAATTACTCTTTACTTTTATTTTATTTTAATAAAAACCTTTCAATATTCATTTCAAAATAATAATAAGAAAAAAAAAAGAAATGATGACTAAAACACCGTTTTCTAAAAGTCACGACCATTATTTACTATTATATTACAAATAATGGTTCAGTAACAACCCAGTAACAATTCATTGAGTTTTTCATATTTTTTGTATTTTAAATTTATGTTTCATATTTTCACTATTTTTCATAGTTAAAATATATATTTTTTTGTATGTTTGGACCCATTAAAAACGATGCAAGATCAATTTGTAAAGTTATCACATGAAGAGTAACCAAGGACTATTAAAAAGAATTCTAGAACTTATGAGTAGCAAGTTAGTTATCAACGAACATTAAGAAAAAACAGACAGGATGATGAGCATTACTTGTAACCACCTCATCATTTAACAATCATATTTCTCTCTAGCTATTTTGTTACAATGCAAAGCTAAATACTAGCAGGGTATCCTTCTAGAGAACAAAGCTTATGTTGCTTCTTACTGGCTACACACGGCAATATATAAAGAAAGTAAAGAAAACATAATTTAGGCAAAATGCAACATATAATTAAATGTTTAAACAAAATGTAACACGTAACTAATAGAAATGAAATGCAGAATGTGACTAAATGAAACGTATCATTTCATAACGGTCACTTCTTATTCAAATATTCTAATGGTCAAATCCTTCTATATTCTCTTTTCCATCCTTAGCAGGACCAGATTGTAACAATTTCCCTCCCATATCATCTGTGAATTCCTAAGTAGCTTCAGATGGTGGTAAGTGTTTCTAATGAATCAACACTTGTGTAGCTGCTTTATTTCCTCGTTTCACCATCCTCTTGTCAAATATTGCTTGAGGTTATAGTAAAGGTTCCATAGGAAGGTTTAGCAACTGAGTCTGCACCACTTTGCTTCCAATGTGCTACTTCAACTGTGAAACATGAGATGGGGTGAATTGTAGCTGAAGAGGGAAGATCTAACCGATAACCCATTATGCCCACTTTCTCTAATATCAGATAAGGTCCATTGAACCTTGCTACTATTTTTTGGGAATTTCACTTTACCACAGACTAATGTCTATAAGGCTGCAACTTGATGTATACTGATTCACCCACATCAAACTACTTCTCACTCCTCTTTTTATTAGATGATTGCACCATTATATATTAAGCTATTAAGAGATTACTTCTAATTACCTTAAGCATTCCCTTCCTTCTAGATAACATCCGGTCTACTACCTCCACTATAGAGTCCTTAAGGAAAGAAATAAGGAATATGAATTTAAGGAGTGGATCTATATAGGGCCTTATAGGGAGTGGTCTTAGTAAAAGAATGGAAGTTGGTGTTATACCACCATTCTATAATAAACAATTATTTCACTCGCTGAATCGGAGAGTGTCTAGTCATGCATCAAAAGTAGTTCTCTAAGCATTTATTGTCCACTTCTATTTGATCATCAGATTGAGGATGATAAGTTGTAGAGTAGTAAGGGTTTGCTCCCTAGTGAGAGAAAAGGTCATCCAAAATTGATTGAGAAAGATAGAGTCTTTATCACTAACTATGGTTACTGGCATATTATGTAGCTTGTATATGTTTTCTATGAAAGCTTTAGCCATTACAACTACAGTATAAGGGTGTGATAGTGTTAAGAAATGAGCATATTTGTTTAAATGATTTACCACTACAAATACAACTTCTTTTCCAACAGACTTAGGTAACCCTCTATAAAACCAATGCTTATGTCATTAAAAGGGACTATAGGAATTGGTAAAGGCTACAATAGACCTGGGGTAAGAACATTCTCATATTTGTTTATTTGGCAGACTAAGCATTTATGTATAAATTTCTTGATGTGCATTTGTTGTTTCTTCCAATAGAATAAATTGCCAACCTTTTTACAGGTAACAATAACACCCTTTTAAATAACTGAATCAAGGGTTTGCAAAATGATTCATATCCTTTAACAAATTTTATGTAGTATCCAATTAAACCCAAGAAACCCCTCAGTTGTTTGATGTTCTTAGGGATTGTCCATTCAACAATAACTTTAATTTTGTATGGGTCAGTAGCTACTCCTTCTCAAGAAATAATATGACCTAAGTATTCCACCTTACCACTGCAGAAAACACACCTACTAACTTTAGCAACCAACTAGTGAGTTATCAGCAATTCAAATACTACTTTGAGATGCTTCAAATGGTCATCAAGGGACTAACTATACACTAGTATATCATAAAAAAAATAAGCCAATATGAATCTTTTGAGATGTATTCTGAAAAATTCATTCATTATACTTTTGAATGTGACAGATGTGTTGGTGAGATCAGATGGCATCATCATAAACTTATAATGGTCATTATGGGTTCTAAAAGTTGTTTTGTAGATGTCTTCTTGTGCCATTCTGACCTCAAATTGATCTTTAAAAAAATAGTGGCACAAACTGGCTCTTCCAACAGTTCATATATTAAAGGTATGAGATACTGATCTTTAATATTGAGCTTATTAAACACCTTATAGTCCACACAAAGTCTCTAAAATGTTCTTTTTTTTTTCACTAATACAACTGGAGATGCAAATGGGCTTGTGTTATTCTGAATAATGCTTGTTTCTAACATTTTTATAATCATTTTCTTCATAACATATTTTTGCAATCTTGAATATCTTTAGGGTTTCAAATTCATAGGCTAAGCTCTCTCTTTCAATGGAATATAATGGTCATGCAATCTAAATGGGGGTAATGTTTTTATCTCTTTGAAAACCTCAACATATGTTTTAAGTAGTTTCTCTAGTGCAAGGTTGCCTTTTGTATTAGGTGTCAAGGTTGCAGTTATAAAGTAGGAACTTTAGGTATACTCATTTAGTATTCTCAAACTATACAAGATAGTACTTATTTTTTTAGTGGCATTGTCCAATAATCCATTAAGTTGCTCAAACCTAATAGTTTGTAGTTGAGCATGATTGTCTCCTTTAAGTATAACCTATTGTCCATATCAGTAGAAGGACATCTATTTGTCTTTGTAATTGCACTATATATCACCAAGTAAAGCTAACCACTTTATTCTCATAACCATATCACAGCTAGTTAGTTCCATAATGAATACATTAGCTATAAATTTGACACCCTGCATTTTCCACTGAAAGTTTTTTCACACAGCAGTGCAAGTCATTTTCCAACCATTAGAAGCCTCAACAATAATTGATCTGATGTTAGTGAGTTGACATTAGAACTTATTAGCCATCCAAGGACTAGAAAAATTATGTGTGCTACCTGAATCCACTATAATGTATAGGGATCATTTATACACCGTACCAGTCACCTTTAAGGTGTGGCAACAATATTCCTTTTCAATGGAAATAATGGATATGTGTGGACTAATATTTTCATAACCACACTTTTCCTTTTTTGCTTCATCCTTTTTTATCTTCAATAATGAATAAAGTATATAGTCTTTTGTTTTTGCATTTATGACCAGGCACAAACTTTACATCATACCAAAAACACAACCATTTCACTATTTTATCATCAAACTCTTTGTTTCTAAAGGTCTTGAAGGGTTTGTTAAGTGTCTTATTGATGTTGTTTTGGATAATAGAGTTGGTCAAGTTTTTTCTAGGTTTTTTAAAGGTACGAGTACTATGGTTTGTGGTGTTTCTAGAGTAAAGGGATTGGGATTGGGATTGGTATTGTAATTATGTGATTTGATTGGTTGAATGTTAAATAGAGGGTAGGTGATTGCACTTATAAGATATGATGTTTTCATGGAGCCTAGCTAAATTGTAGGCTTGTTTCAGTTGTTTTGGTTCAAACATTTTAACAAGATTTCTTAATATACATCTATATACCTTATACGAATATCATTAATGCTTGTTTCTCTCCTACTTCAGTCCTATTCCACAAAATATCAATGTCCTTTTTATAAGTTTTGAAATCTCTTTTCTACTTTAGATTCATAACTGAAATTTGGATACCAAGAAAGAGTCATCTGATCAAGATAGTAGGAAGTTAGTTTGAGTTTCTCATTTTCTTTAATTTTTTCAACCTCAAAATATTGATTGCATTTGTAAAGCCACTTATAAACATCTTTACCATCAAAGCTAGGAAAATCTCATTTAGGTTTACATGCCTTATAAGAATAATGACCCCCATCACATGTTCCATGGTTTCTAGCAGCACGCCCAGCTTGGTAACCTCCTCAATGGTTATGGAAAGCACTTGTTTCCCCAACATTAGTATATCACTTCTACTGCCATGAACTTTGTTGGCAAGTAAGCTCTCCTAATATTTCTTGAAGTTTCTCAAGTTTAAGATTAGTTTTTTTTATATTTGAATTTATTAATGATCTTAGATTAGTTTTTTTTATATTTGAATTTATTAATGATCTTAGATTCTTCCAACTATTGTTCATACACCTCTAAAAGTTTCACAACCTTGTCATACTTCTGGTCATGATCCCTATTGACAGTTGTAATGGATTCATCAACCTTATCTTCAATCATTTTAAGAACTTGAGAACGAGTATTTGGCGGCATAATTTGATTCTGAAGATTTGTGGCTCTAATACTAGTTGATACAAGTTCAATTTGTAAAGTTCCCATACAAAGAATAGCTAAAGATTATTGAGAAGAATTCTAGAACATATGAGTAGCAAGTTAGTTATCAATGAGCATAAAAAAGAAATAGACAGTGTGATGAGCATCCCTCATAACCACCTCATCATTTAAAAATCATCGTATTTTTCTTTAGCCATTCTGTTACAATGCAGAGCTAAATACTAGCAGGGTATCCTTCTAGAGAACAAAGTCTTTGTTGCTTCTTATTGTCTATACGTTGTGACATATAAAGAAATTAAAGGAGACAAGGTTTAGGAAAAACACAGTGTATAACTAAATGTTTAACTTAACGCAACGTGTAATTAACTAAAACGAAATGCAGAGTATAACTAAATGAAACACATCTGTCTCTATTTTTTTTTCCTCAGGAAAATATTTTGTTCCTAGTGTTTAACAGTTTATGTTCTGGCTTCTTGCAACATGGTTGTATTGTGTTCCATTTTTGTCCCTCGCTTTTGGATGGTGCTTCATCATCCCAAAAATGAGAGAGAGAAAAAAAACAAATGCTACAAATAGTAATCTTCATCCTCGTTATTCTAAGTTTCATTAGTACTTCCAACAAGTTCTGGATGGATTTACATATCGGTAAAATCATAATTTTTAAACCAACTCGAGTTGATTTGGACAAGTCGTGAATTATGAATCAAGTGGGTTGACTTAGATTACCCAATTTTTTTCATTTTATAAAAAAAAAAGTAAAAAAAAATATTTAAAAAAAATTAAGAGAAAAAATTATGGGTTTTTCATGAGTCAATTTGGGTTTTTAACCGGGTGTCAAATTGAATAAAATTTTATCTATCTAAAATTTGACCCTAATCAAGATAAATATTAGATCGAATGGATCATTTAACACTAAATATTCATGAAATTGCCATTCCATTGAAACGGATAATTTCCTATCTTCTTTGATACAAAGTTAAAGCTGTTATTAATGTTGCAGAAAACAAAATGGGGAGGTATCTATAACCCAAAATGGAAAGATATTATTAATTGGTTTGTTAATGGGCTAGCTCAAGTCATAGCTCCTTTTGTGTCTCAGGGAATTTCTCTGTTTCTGTCCCTTTCTCTAGTTTGTCTTCTATAGTATATCCGTGGTAAGACTCAAGAGGAAACTTTGAAAATTCTTTGGCCGTCGTGTGCTCTATAATCATTCAAAGTCTCGTTATCTTTGTCGAAATTCTTGCAGCTACTAATAGAAACTTCAGAAAAACTTGGGTAGCAGCTTTTCCAATTATAATTGCAGTCCATGCGGTAGGTTGTTTTATAGTTAACTTACTCTCAATTGCCATGTTAATCAATCATCTTGAAAGTTGAGTGGCTGATAAAAACTACAATTAAATTATAAGGTACAACTAAAAGACATTGGAAGCTATTGGAATTGTAATAACATTATAATATTGGATGCACTGAATTAAACTTTAGTCATTAGTAGTTAGGTGGTCCGCTCTACGCCGCGAACCAACTTTATTTTTCATAAAAAATAATAAAAAAACTAAGATCCAAAAGCCTTGAAATAGGCAGGGTTGCAAGATCCAAAAGCTTTGGGTTTGGCGCCCCTACCAGACCCAAGCAATTAGATTTGGTTTTTATTTTCAGCCCCAAGTTAATAACAAAAACAATAACAATAATAATAATATTAATAGATTTTACGCATCAAATCAAGTCTGTGTTTTTTTTAATATTAATAATATTTTTTTAAAATTTATCAATCATTATATTAATAATATTAATTATAATAAAAATAATAATATTTATAATACAAATAATAATATTTATAATATTAATACAAATATTAAACTTGTCTGACCCAAGTTTAAGAGGGTCTATCTGCAACTTCAGGCCTAAGAGCTTTGGGCCCCTCTTAAACGCCAAACCCAAGAGCTTTGGTTCCGAACACCAGATCCAAGAATTGCGGGTTCAGACGCCGGCCCCAAGAGCCTTGGGTCAGGTGGGGTTGCAAGACCCAAGGGACTTGGGTCTGCACCCCAGCCACACCCAAGAAACTTGGGTCGGGTGCCCCTTTCCAGCCCCAAGTTACTTGGGTCTCGAAGGGGATGTCAAATCCAAGTTAATAATAATAACAACAATAATTTATTTTATCCTTGAAATCAAATCTATTTTTTTTCTAATAGTAATAATATTTATTTCAAATTTAATAATATTAATGAGTTTAATAATATTCATAATATTAATAATAATATCAAACTTATTTGACCCAAGTTTTGATAGTTTTTAATCCCTTAAAATAAAATTTATGGTTTTTCTTCGATAATAATAGTATTTTTTTTATTAATAATAATAATAATAATAAACTCGTCTTACCCATGTTCTTATAGTTTTTAATCCCTTCAAATCAAATATATGGTTGTTTTTCAATATTAATAATATTATTTTTTAAATTTATAAATTATTATATTAATAATATTAACTATAATAAAAATAAGAATATTTATAATACAAATAATCATATTTTTAATATTAATAATAATATTAAACTTGTCTGATCCAAGTTTAAGTGAGTCTGATTGCAACGCTAGGTCCAAAAGCTTAAGGCCCCTTTTAAAAGCCAGACTCAAGAGTGTTGGGTTTGACTGTAACGCAGGACCCAAGAGTCTTGAGTTCGGACTTGCTTGACCCAAGAGCTACAGATTTGAACGTCGAAGGCCAGACGAAGCTAAAAGACCCAAGGGACTTGGGTCTGCACCTCTGTTATACCTAAGCAACTTGGGTCAGGCGCCCTGTTCCAGCCCCAAGTTTCTTGGGTCTGGAAGGTGATGTCAGACCCAAGTTAATAATAATAACAATAATAATTTATTTTGCCCTTCAAATGAAATTTATGTTTTTTTTTATAGTAATACTATTTATTTCAAATTTAATAATATTTATAATATCAATAATAATATTAAACTTGTATGACCCAAGTTTTAATAGTTTTTAATCCTTTAAAATCAAATATATGGTTTTTCTTCAATAGTAATAATATTTTTTTCAAATTTATTAATGATGAAGATAATGATGATATTAATATTAATAATAATATTAAACTTGTCTGGCCCAAGTTTTAATAGTTTTTAATCCATTCAAATAAAATTTATGGTTTTTCTTTGATAATAATAATATTTAAAAAAAATTAATAATAATAATAATAATAATAATAATTATTATTATTATTATTATTATTATTATTATTATTATACCCTTCAAATCAAATATATGATTGTTTTTCAATATTAATAATATTTTTGACGGAGACGCGCGGGTCTACAGCCCCACGGGAATGTGCAAACCCTAGGCACAGGTCAGCAAACATCGGCAAACCCAGGCGCGCGAGTCTAGCCCTTGCGCCTAGGTTCTAGATCACATGTCTAATCTCAATGCCAGATGTCTATCAATCATGTCATTCCCTACGCCAAACCTCAAAAAACCCGAATTGTCATCAACCATCCTTCCAATATCAAATGTATCACATGGAAAATATAACTTTACCTCTACCTACATATCCAGCAAGTTTCTTTGACAACGACAATCATTATATTACACTGCTTTAAGATGAACAGTAAAAACTCCATTGTTATAATAATGTTGTACACAAATATAAGAAAAGCAGCTTCCATGGAATAGAGCAGTCACTTGTGTAGCCAGTCATCATCCATATGCACACCGATAACTCAAGAAATGGACCATCCTGTTGCATCAACGGAAGAAGCTTTAAAAAATCATTCTCGTGATAACAAATCCAATCAATAACCTTTTGGTGGAACAACTTACCCTAGTAACTCGATCTGTTGGCAGAGAGATACGCGAAAATAATAGACAATATAATGAAAAGTAGGACGATCTGCATTAGATGATAAAAGAAATCAGATGATATTCCCAATTGATATTCTTGGAACCCGCAAAGCATACAAGACTGGTATAGGCATCCAACTGTGGATTAATCAGTACGATTGGAAAGGAGGGGGGAAAGTTAATCTCATTCATTCTTTTTCTATCTAATTCATATCAAATAAAGTGCATATTTCACAGAAAAATTAGGATTAAAAAAAATATACAATCCAGCAAGTTCTAGTCTATGCTGAAATTTATATGCATAGCATGTAATTAGAAATAAATGAATTGCTTGGAACAAGAAACTTGCAACTAGGCATGCACGAGAGGAAATCAGGTTGACAATTCAGCAGAAACTCACCAGAAAAGAATTATATTTTGGCTCATTCCTAATTATGTAAGATTTCCTGGTAGAAGAAAGAAAGAGTGTCAGCCAAAAAAAGAAAGAAAAGAAAAATACCATTCAATGCTCAGTGGATAGGTTGACAAACCTTTTGTTTAGAGCCCCAGATTCCCTGCAAGTTTTTTGTGCTGCTTCCAGCCTGCTCAAGGTTTTTATTGCATTAGGATCACTGTTGTCAACCTGCAGTAGCCAATTTCACATTTTCTCAATATAGGCACGAGTTTTTTTTTTTTTTTATGAGAATTCAGCAAGCAAACTTAAAGGTAGAGAAACTTGGTGTGCATTAAAATCGACCACACCAAACATTCACAGGCACTTGGCGAAAAAGCTCACAGCTTTATAAGACTTCCATTCTCGGAATCTGACAAGACCACCGCAGTTGTCGATTGTTGTTATCAAGATGTGACATTAGTGAATTATACAATGTCTCAAAGCCTACAACCAAGCAGGGGAAACAATGTAGCAACCTAATATCATTTGCTTATCCATCAAAGAGAGGAGAGGTGCAGTCCTAACCGCATAAGGTTTTGATGGAAGAACATAAATTAGTTCTTATAAGATTCTACCAAATTGAAACGCACAATAGGCTTCCTATTGTCAAGGATTGGAAGCATGAAAAGTGTTGCTCCCTTCTATGAAATTATTGTCTAGAAAGTCCATTTGGCATAGATTGTGCAGTCATACTTCTTAGGTTCAAGATGATGAGTAAGTCCAAAACAAGCTAGCAAGAGAAAACTGAAGCATTAAAGGGTGCAGTATTTGTTACAAGTGGGAGAAATATAACTTCCATGTTGGAACTTGCCAGGAAAAGCGATATATCAATTAGAATTGAAGGAAAGCATCATACCTTGGACTTCAGCATACAAGAGAAGTCGAAGAAAGCACCATAGACATCATCCATTGTTTTCGTTTGATGAATAACTTGAGCGGTAAGACCTAAAATCGTTTAACATTAAATTAAACATCATTGAATAAGGAATCATGAAAACCCAGTCCATTATATTTTGATGTTGGTAATAAACGACAAACTAAAATCCTTTAAACACTCAAGAGCAGCAGGGGTGATCTGGTGGATGGGGCATGGGATTTTTAAAAATAATCCGAGATATACAAGGCGGGTCATGATTTACTTAGTCTGAGAATTATGCAGTTCCTGAACAAACAAATGGTATTTGTGGAATGGCCATTTTGGGAGATTATATCATCTATTGCATTTGCATTCTAAATGCAATTCCATGTTATGATAACATAACAATAATAAAAACCTTCCAGCTTCATAAGATATTTACATGAACCAAAATAATCTGTGTTACAGCTATAACATTCCACCAGTTTCAGGTGCCAGGGAAAGAATGCTGTCTATAAATTAGTCATACCTCGCCTCATCTTCACTACACCTCTGAAGACATTGACATTGTTGTGGCACAGTGCTAGAGTTCCAATCGCCATGATCTGGCAAGAGAGAAATCAAATTAAAGGAAACCTTCCACCAAAACATCCAGCATACCTATTACTAAACAGGGATTTGTTCCCCGAGTAATAAAATATTTGACAAGATGAAAAATTCAGAGGAGTTGCAGATTATGTGAAAAAGCATAAGTATAATTCAAGTAGTCAAGCTACAAGACAAGAAACAATGATATCTTCAGATGTCAGTTTAAAGTTTATTTCTTACCTGAGGAATAGCACAAAACCGAAATATAGCAGGATCCCGCAATTCAGACAAGTACTTCAAGCAATCATCCATATGTATCAAGGCATTGGTAACCATATCATTCAAGCACTGCACTGCCTTCACCGAGTTCTCTTCATATTTCAAGTCCTGAGGCACAGAACACAAAATGGGGAGAATGCTAATCAGATGGATGGACCAAATAAATAAAAAATATTACTTTCAAGTATTATGATTAAATTAACATCATTCATGAACATAAAGATAGCAAAAGTATGTTGATGGTACCAAGGTTGAGACAATAAATGGAAAAGAATTAGACCTCGAGTTTGTTGACATATTTGCTCCAAATCTCGCGAGGCCAAAACATGCGTGACTTAGGTATCTCGTTTATGTCCTCCAAATAATCACGAATAATGTTTGTTTTCTGTGTTTTATCAAATCCAGGATTGAACATGTTAGAATTACATCTCAAAACAAAGTTAAGCCTACAGATTAAACACATTGATCGCTCTTGCATAATAGTATTACCTGAAGAAACAAACCCATTGAATTGGAGAGGCTATCTGGTGCCAAATCTTCTAATCCAGAGGCATGGAAGAGTTTGGACAGGCCCAGTCCAACAAGTCCTGCTACATAGTGGCAATATTCATCATAATCATCAATGCTTTCCACCTGCATACCAGAGTCTAATATGTCACATAAACATAACATTTCACCTTCTGTATTAAGAAAAAGTGGAGAAATTGAAGCTTGTGCAATTTGATGACTAACATAAAAAATGAGGAAACTGTTATAGCTTTATATTAAGTTCAAGAATTTCTTTAGCTGACATTCAAAGGGATCAGATATGCATCCCTAGTGTCCTGTACTCTCTCTAGAAGGATAACTAAATACTCTAACTTTTCACCATTCATTCTTCCCTCTCTTGATAATCTATTCTTCTACTTGATAACCAAGCAACTGAATCCTGGAATGCATATAGTTTGAGCTCACTACAGTCCACAATACACATCTGCATATTTATTATACTTTGATAGCATGACAGATGCATTCACAGAGACAGACACCACACACACACACACACAAATCTGTATCATGTATCATGTATCATGCAAATTCAGCAGTGGAACCAAGAGAAATCCTTTTTTCTTAAGTTAATTATCCATGCATCATCCTTCAATCCTGCATTACAACACCCCACATCACCAACCTCCTTCAAGATAAACTTTGCCATTCCTGCACCCATTCTTTTGGTAATATCCTCGATTGCCTCCTGATAACTGCAGAATAAATTTAGTTCCATAAGTCTTCTATTGGAGAAGAAACACACACACAAACACTATAATGATCAGATGCAATGAGTTGATAGATGTGTAGAGCAGAATACATAGACCCTAAAATAATTAAATCCTCAATCATTCCACAGTCAAGCAGGAGGCAAAAGGTTGTAGAACTGACCCTTTTCCAAGCTCCAGAAAAGCATTTGAAACATTATGAAACTGGTCCATGAGAACCTTGTACTCCTTGGTACCACCTTATGCAAAAGAAGAATCAAATTAGAGAGTCAAAATATTCAGTTGATGTTACATTTTACAGATATAAGTGCCATAGAATTGTCACCTCTTATGTATAAACTTCTGAAACTTCATCAAAAAGGAAAGACTCGGACATGAATCAACAGTTTGTAAAAGATAGATGTGAAAACAAATTTTATAAGAATGTTCAAGCTTGGACAAGATACATGGTTATCAAATTAAAAATGGTAAAATCAGAACACGTAATTTTATAGCAGGTCATAAATGCATAAGATTTTCAGGTATTTCAAAGCACCCTTATGCAAACTGAATATAGTTATAAGCAAATAGTGTTAAAATCTGTACAGTGAGAGAACAAAAGAATTAGGGTAATCATAAATTAGATTGGTATAGTCTAGATGCCCTAATTTGTCAATGGAAGAAATTACTTGCACAGAGAAGAAATGTTAAGTGCTGGCAGATGGAAATTATCAAAGCCAAAACAAATTTAGTCAAATCAAATGTTCTCCAATTTGTTAGAATCAAGGAAAATAAAAGTAAAAATTCAGAACTCACATGAGAAATGCCAGTCGTGATCATATATGTGGCGGTGAAAAGCTATCAGGATAGGCACTTTGACATCTGTAGGTATGCTTGTATCATCCTCTGTAAAGGAATGATGAGAACAGATTAAAACACAAACAATGTATCAACTAACAAAATGACATCAATAAGTGAAACAGTTAAGAGGAGATCAAGTGTTACTGAGACAGGGTGTTTTAAAGAATCTTCTCCTCACTGTAGGCCAAAACTACTTAGCAAAAGGCAAAAGCTACCACTCTCTCATCTCAGATTTCTTTTTCTTCCACAAAACGACCTCGTGACTTCTGGTTGCAAAACTAAAATATAACATAAAAATTCCCACTAGCCATATATTAGAACATAAACAATTTTAGAGCTAGCAAATTCAAACTCAATATGACACTCGCGGATTTTAAAGTTCAGCAAACCCCATTTCAGGACCTAGTGCATCAACATTTGTCTAACACAAAAACAAAACATAATCAATCTTAAAATTCAACAAAACCCGTTGAGGATTTATCAAATTTAGCGAGGCACACAACCAAAAACCACATACAAAACATAAGGTTAACAAGAACAAACCAACAGTGTCAAGGGCTCGAAGAACCAAATAAAATATGCATACCTGCAAAGATGAAAAAATCCATAATCAACAAATAATCACAACCCAAAACGCAGATAGAGAGAGAGAGAGAGAGAGAGATCAAAACAAGGCAAATAACACATGAAAATGCAATGGAAATTATGCTTACAGCGTTACGGAGTTCTGTGTCAAGTTGTTGGATAACGAGAGCAAAGCTACGAGAGACTCTACAGAGCATAGAATAACAGAAAGCCCAGTGAGGTTCAGGTGGGATCTGTTTTTCAGCATGCTTAGCTGCCATTTTCAGCTTCAGCAATGGGTATATGTCAACTGGGTGTTTCAAAATCGCTCCCAGACTCCCCATTCTCGATTCTTTTAGGAAAAATAAAAATCGGAGATCACCAAATGAGAGGATTTTGATTCTCGCCCAGAATTTAGAGAGCGTTTTCTGTTTTTTTGTGTGTGTGAGAGAGAGAAGAGAGGGACAGGGAGAAAGGTGTGTTTTTTTAAGTGAAATCTTTATGGTGAAGAGAGCTTCCTTTTTATAACTTTACATGGGGAGGGAAAATTAAAAAAAGGGTGCTTGGTCCGCGTGGTGGCGACATAGAATTTTTTATTTAATATTTGTAATTAATATTTAATATTGTGGTAATCTTTATTTGTAAAAAAAAAATAATATACAAAAATAATATTTTTTATTTAATAATTTATACTATATATTAGTGTCCTTTTTTTAATAATAGGAGGACTTGAGTCATTACTTAAATTACCCACATTAACCCAAAAGATGAGAGATTAATTTGTAGTTAATAATTTAAGTAAGGTTAAATCTCGGAATAATTCTATCTTTCAGGTGAAGACGAGTTCTTTCTTTTTCTCTCTCCTTTCATTTTGGGTCAACGCGTGAGTTCGTTGACTAAAATTAAAGATAAACATGGAATGCGAATTTGCGAAAGGGAAATGGTGAGTGGTGGACTTTACGAGGATTTAATTTCTTTAAAATAAATTGTCCGGGCTCGGATTATTTGATGCAGTAGACCGTGTTTGGATTGTTTCTCAAAAACGTTTTTAATTTTAGTTATAAAGAAATTAGATGCCCCTCCAGATATTTTATTAAAATTAATTACAAGCAGCGTATCATGCTGGCAGTTGAATGGGTCATCTCTGATGTATATAGCACAATGCAACGTTTGGCTCAAAGGTGGATAGTCTGCCCTACCATTCAAGAATTTCTTACTTGGGAATAAAATAATTCGTAAAAGAAGATGTTGTGCTGAGCTGCCAGTTTTAATATTGACTTTGAATTTTTCTTTTGCTACAGTTTTGACTTTGAATTGAAATAGCTTACACACGCAGAGGGTACTTTAAAACGATATCAGCATCTAACCAGTTGCTTATGCCGCCAACATGCTCGTCTGACCAGCGAAAAAGCCATCGCATCCTGCCGAATCAGCATAGCATGCAGCGTTTCAAATAAAAATTAAAAAATATTGAAACCAGCTTATTTAAATAAAATAAATAAATAAAATTGTTTAATTACACGCTGAATCCCAGATCCTTCTCACCTTCCGATGGGAGGAACATCTGTTTATAATAGCAGAATAAATTAGCAAAATCTTTTCGAAATATAACATTTAGTTGTTGAACACTGGACTGGTATATATATATCATTGCTGGCTTGCTGCTACTTTAACCTCAGACAATGCATGCAGTAGCAGAACACGTACGATAATCACAACAAGTCTGCATGCAGTACTAGCAGAAGACGATAATCACAACAAGTGTTGGGAGATCTTTGGAGTTTAAGTACAGTTAACGCTTAATTGTTAAAGGAAAGATGATTATACGATGTAATTGAGAGTGATCATAGCTTCTATAATTGTCAATCCTTTTATTCTGTGTAATTATAGTATGTAACCGTTATTAGCTTAGCTGTAGGATCTACTGTTAATATCAGCTTGTTTATAGGAATTGCTTTCCTATAATAGCACGTAGGTTCTGTATAAATCCTCACCTTGTATACTGTTACAACACATCAATGAAATATACATATTCTCAATTTATTATGGTATCAGAGCACCGATCTTGGTGACTCCTCCACCCTTCCGCAACCATATACACAATAGATATTTCACAAACACCATGACAGAACAGAGCAATAACACCAAACCAGATGGGAATCCCGTGGAAATCACAGACCCATATGCCATACACAGTTCAGATCATACTGGACTCATCCTGGCAACCAA
>Ga0325405_1000561_pt1 | contig 36270 bp, 29 predicted proteins | sample PopdelMetagenome_21_FD_205663 | JGI IMG/M metagenome (GOLD analysis project Ga0325405, IMG submission 205663) | Populus deltoides microbial communities from Bellville, Georgia, United States - Xylem-Control-R2 | ecosystem: Host-associated > Plants > Phyllosphere > Stem > Wood/Secondary xylem... | reverse complement strand
ACTTAAAACACTTAGGAAACACCTTAGAGACTCTTTTAAATCAATCTATAACAACAAAAAACATAAAAACAACCCTAAAACCCGAAATAAAACACAATTCCTAATCTCACATATGATTTTTAGGTATTTTCAAGGTAAAAAAATACATAATCTTAACTCTCCTCATCATATGGAACCATTTGACACAAAAAAATAACCGTTTTAATGGCTGAATTCCTCACCAACGGACACTTTCTCTTTCTATGTCAAAATCCGGCGACATCCTTTCTCTCCAACCAAAAAAGAACTGAAAATAAGTAAAATAAAGTTCGGTACCAAAAAACAAAGTTCCTAACCAATTTTTAGGTATTTTCAAGGTAAAAAAATACATAATCTTAACTCCCCTCATCATATGGAACCATTTGACACAAAAAAATAACCGTTTTAATGGTTGAATTCCTCACCAACGGACACTTTCTCTCTCTATGTCAAAATCTGGCGACATCCTTTCTCTCCAACCAAAAAAGAACTGAAAATAAGTAAAATAAAGTTCGGTATCAAAAAACAAATTTCCTAACCAATTTTGTAAAATCCAAGTAATCAGTCACCTAATAGCTAAGAAAGATTGGGTTTTCAAATGAATTTTTGATAAAAAATTTCATTCCGCCACCTATATTACCTGTTTTTTTTTTCACTTTAGTCCCCTTTCTTTCAATTCAACACTCTCTTACAGAAAAACCTGTAATTAGGCTCTAATTTGGTCTCAAAAAGGCTCAATTGTGCAAAAACAATCAAAGGATCAAATTGAAAACTTTCAAAATTTGCACTATTGTAATCCATGGTAAAATGTGAGAGTGTGAACAATGTTTTTATGAATAGTAAAAACACCACACGTTTTAGCTTTATGTTCTAGCTATTTAACTTGCACTTCACCGCAGGTTATAATTTTTTTTTTTTAAATATTGGGTATGCAGGTTGCGTCATATGTTTTTACATAAAAAGTTCAAAGTATAAATTAAAAAGCCTATACAAACAAGATCACACGGTATATTTAAATAAATGAAAGATAAATCTACACCCTAAAAAATCTATGACTTAAAAGATAAACACAAATGAAACTGACTGAATAAACTCACGTCATAAAAAGTATTACGCAAGGCCGAATGCATCAACAATATAATTTTAAAATGAATATTTCTTATTTTAAAAAATAAACTTCATTTGTATAAAAAAAAATTATAGATCAATTAAAATAATAACTTGAAAAATAAAATAGGAACATGAAAATTGAAAATACTTATATTAAAAAATGACATGCAAAAACGTGACCTAGTTCATGAGACCGAGATAAAACCATAAAAAAACTTGAAGATAATCACAGAACCAATATTAAAAAAAAAATAATGTAGAAGCTGAATTCCAAACAAATTAAATATCTAAAGATGAAATTAGAAAAAAAAAATTTATTACATAAAAGGAAAAAAAATGAGGGTGAGAAAAAAAATTAATTAAAGGAATAAAAATTTTCAATTGGAGGGTTTAATTGAATTAAAAACTAGCTTTAATAAAAGGAAAAAAAATCAAAAGAATGATGGTCAAACTAAAAAAAATAAAGCAACATAAAACTTGATTGAAGGATGAAATTGAAAGAAAAAAAACTTCAACAAAAGTGTCAATGAAAAAATTAAAAATTTTAAAAAATAAGGATTGAAATGAAAAATCAAAATATGAGAAATTACAATTGAAGGACTAAATTGAAAAGAATAAAAACTTCTATAAATGGAAAATAAACGAAATAAGAAACTAATAGAATGAGGACTGAAATTGAAAAGTAAGAAACAAAGAGGACAACGGTGTATATTACCTATCAGGAGAGAGAAAAGAAGGGGGAAATTCAAAAGACCACTAGCAACAATCCAACCACCGTCAGCTGCCACGAGCCACTCCAAATGAAAGAGGACACGATGACGCATATAGGAAAATGATGAAAGGCCAATTAGGTCCATTGGTTGACATCACACGCGTCGTTTGAATAACACGGATGCCACTCACGTGTTGAGCACGCTCCAACAACTTTAGGCATTAAAAGATTTGAGAAAATTGTGAAATACCAAAATACCCCCACAACCCGACAATTACACAAAATACCCATACGAAAGTAAAAACAAAATACCCCAAAATGTTAAGCTTATGTTTTGTCTCTTTCAAGGTTAAAGATATAATTGCACTGTACATTGAAATTCAAAAATCTAAACAAGGAGAAAATGTGTATTTTTACTTTTAAGAAGCTTATGCAAAGTTATGAAAGTTTTTGGTCAACAATTTTTTATTTTATTATTTTTAGGGGCAAAATAATATTTTTACTGTAAAAAAAAAAATATCAACACCCCACCCAAAACGCTTAATTTCTTTGGACCAAAGGATACAAAGATAATTTTACTACAGCTTAAAACATATTTTATTGTAGATTGGGGTACAGTAAACAAAGCAATTTATTTTTTTTAGATAATAATAATAATAATATCACCACTAGGCTCATGCATGCAAGTAGCATAAAGAAACAAGACAATTGAATACAAAAATAAAATAAATAAGGGAAACAAAAGGGAAGGGTCCTAATCAAAAGGTAGGAAGGGAGTAGGGACTGTAGAGTGGAGCAGGGTACGAGTTTCAAGTTTTATTAATATTAATATTATTATTTAGTTATGGTCTATTTCAATCAACTTGCCCAAAAAAACAAAGTACTTTTGAGTTTTCAGTGATTGTTTTTGGTTTATGATTCATTTATTGATTTTAGCTAGCCTCGATTGTGTGGATAAGTACACTGCTGATTCTATGCCCCAAGCCACTACTCCTTTTTTCTTCTGTTTTTGTTTTAGCATACCAGTTTCTCCCCTCGAATCTATGAATGAACCCTTTTAATAATACAATTGAGAAAAGAGGATCGAAAAGAAACTTTCTAAGCTTGGCCTTTACATTAGGACATGTGGCATTGCCGATCAAATCGATTTTTCCTTTATTACTTGGTTAAATACAGAAGAAGCTTTCACAGTAAGTGTTATAATCCATGTCGGCATCTGCCACTGTTCATTCATGTATTTGTTGTCATTGTGTATATACATTGAATTTGTGACAGGTTGGATATTCTTTAGTATCTAGAACTCAAAAGATCATAAGAAAGGAGAAGACTTGCAACCATATCATATAGATGATGATCATAATGCCCCTTTTCAGTTGTGATTTTCCTGGGAATGTGTAATTGACAGTTTGATCCAAGATTTTCTTTTCTGGGGTGGGGGGTCATAGATTTAAATCCCAAGATCATCCCGCAATTATAAGCTTAATTCATCAATCAATGTAAAAATACAACACAACTTTTTGGCATAATAAAGCAATGGATATGAATATCCAAAATAAAATAAAACTGGTGGCAATAACTGGTAGGCCATATCAGCCCTGAGATTGTAAGTGTCGTATACTCCAGGCCCCAAACCAGTTATGTCAATCACATACTGTATTTTATTCATGATGAAATCAAGAGAGTAGAAAGTTTAAGCCTTGCCTGATCACTGATTACACGCACATATATGTGTTCACGCTCCCATGTAGTTACCTCCACTATCAGATCCTGAATCTAGCAAGATTCCCAAAACTAAGGAAAATGAAGGAAGAAAGCCTTTCATACCCAAAAACATGGCTAATCTTGGCTTTGAACTAAAGGGCTTGAGATTATGTTTACATTAGTCGAATAGATGGAGAACTGACATTTCTTGGTCTGTTTTCTTTCTTCTTTCCCTTGGTGTCCCTACGATGTCTGATCACTTCCTTCTTTCTTGTTCCAATTGTATGATGCTGTGGTCCAATTATCTCTTTCAATATTGGCTACCATTTCATTTATTTGTCTCCCTAATTGGTCTCATAACTATAGGATTAAAATATTTCTCTTATTGGATAAATTGGATGGTGAGAGTGAGAGGATTCAACAAAGATGTCGGCAGCTATGCTCCATTAATCTAGTGACAGGGCTCTTCATATGCCTGCGTGGTGCAACTCCTATCTTTTATTGTCCCAATCTCCCAATTGTTACTCACTAACTCTAACTGCGACGTGCGAGTATATTTGTATAATCCAAATCTGAAAATAGTGAACTTAAATTTAGGTTTTAGATCTCAAATAGGTTATAGAAACAGAAACTTAGAAGTGATCATTAAACACTGAAACCTGCAGACTTACATTCATTGGATCCGTATGTACATAGATGAGAACATTTTCAGCTATAATCCACAAACCAATTGTAATGATGGAAAGATATTCAGCACCACGATCACGAATATAAACATATCCACTTGCCTACAAATTACTATTTGTTGAAGACTGCTTCAAGAATCCAGGAGTCCTGTTTTTTCTATTCTGTTATCATCATATAAATGTTGAGCTAGTCTATAGGAACAGATTAGTTTAGTTAAGATATTATTTGCAGATTTGATGCTTTATTATAGCATTTCGGTTGTTTGTTTTTCCTATAAATGTAATGAAGTTTTAATGAATAAAATAGTAACTCAAGGCTGTACAACAATAGCATACTATTATCATAAAATTCTCTCCAGTTTTCTTTTCTTTTCTTCCTTTTAAAATCAACAATTGGTATAGGAGCACTTTGTCTTAAGAAACCAGCAATGGAAGTTAAAGCAAGCTTCTCTCATGTAACCCCTCATATCTTTGATGGAGAGAATTATCGGCTTTTAGATGTAAAAATAAAAACTTATTTGGAATCATTAGATCTTTGGGAAGCTCTTAAAGAGGATTATGATGTTCCTCCATTACCAAATAACCCAACCATTACTCATATCAAAAGCCACAAAGAAAGAAAAATAAAAAAATCAAAATCAAAAGCATACTTGTTTGTTGTTGTTTCAACAACCATTTTCATAAAAATCATATCTCTCAAATCAGCAAAGCAAAGCAAAGCAAAGGATGTCTCCGACTATCTATAGAAAGAATATGCAAGAGATGAGAAAGGATACGTGTCATGCAAGTGCTGAATTTAATAAGAGAATTTAAGCTACAAAGAATGAAAGAATCTAATACTATCAAGGAGTACTCATATATATTGTTTGTTATAGTTAGCAAGGTCAGATTACTTGGTACGACATTCACAAACTCAATCACTTCTTTGAAGAACACAAAAAATCTATCCAAAATTACATTCATAGAAATTTTGAATGCCTTGCAAGCTCAAAAACAACAAAGGCTTATGAGGCATGATCATTTTGCAAAAGGAGCTCTATCAGCTAAGCATCAAGATTCTAAAAGGGATAAGAAGAAATTTTTTATGAAAAATCAGGCTTTAGGTAATAAAATTACAACTAATCAGTTTTAGAACAAGGAAAGATATTTGAAAAAGGGCTATCCACCATGTCAATATTGTGGTAAGACAAGTCATCCACCATTCATGTGTTGGAAGAGACCAGATACAAGGTGCAACAAGTGCAATCAATATTGAGGTAGAATAAACCATATCATTGGCTAATTGAAGCTGTCATTTGCAAAACCAAACCTTAGAAACAGGAGGCAAATGCTCAAGTCGTTGACCAAGATAATAAAGATCAAATGTTTGTAACTACTTGTTTTTCAACTAGAGACTCCTCATATCATTGGCACATTGATAGTAGTTGCACAAATCATATGACTTTTGACAAGAGTCTTTTTAAAACAATGCAACCTACAAGAATTACAAAGGTTCGAATTAGGAATGATGATTACATAGAAGCAAAGGGAAAAGGAACCATTTCAATTTCAACAAATTCAGGTACAAAAATAATTTCAGATGTTCTCTATGTACCTAATATGGATCAAAACTTGCTGAGTGTTGGGCAGTTGATAGAAAAATGAATGAAGCTAACTTTAAAAGATCAATCCTGTCATATTTTTTATGCTACTGGACAGAAGATACTGTAGGCTAAGATAAGAGGTAAAAGTTTCTCATTCTTATCATTCGAGAAGGAGCATACAACTTTCTTAACAAAGATTAATAATAAAAAAGTATGGCACAAAAGACTCGAACACTATCATCGTCAACGTATGCATATTATGAAGAAGAATGATGTTGTAAAAGGTCTGCTATTGCTTACTGATAAATTATCAAACTGTTAAGCCTGTCAGTTTGGTAAGCAAAACAAGAGCCATTTCGCAAATCAACATGAAGATCTATACAAAAACTTCAGTTGATCCCTACTAATGTAGCAGACCCTAAAAAAACATTTTCATTAAAAGGTAGTTGCTATTACAATATTTTTATTGATGATTTTACTAGAATATGTTGGATTTTCTTAATGAAATACAAGTCAGAATTGGCTGAAATCTTTTGGAGATTCAAGAAGAATGTGGAGAATCAAAGTGGGTGTAAAATTCAAGCCATAAGATCTGACAATAGAAAGGAATACACTTTATCAGAATTCAACCTATTACGTGAAGATGCTGGCATTGAGCATCAACTCATAACTCCTTGCACTCTAGAATAAAATGGAGTCAGTAAGAGAAGAAATAGATACATAATGGAGATAGTTAGATGCATGCTACATAATAAGGGATTGCTTAAGAATTTTGAGCAGAAGCAGTTAATATGATTGTTTTTCTTCGGAATCGATTTCCAACCAGAATTTTAGAAGAAAAAACACCTTTTGAAGTTTGGTACTGTTATAAACCTTCACTAATCTTTCTTAAAATATTTAGTAGTATGTGTTTTGTCCATGTTCCACATGTTAAGAGGGATAAACTTGACAAGAGGACAGTTCCATGAATTTTTATGGGCTATAGTTTAGTTTCAAAAGCCTACAAAATTTATCATCCTCAAATACAAAAGATGACAAATTCAAGAGATGTACATTTCTATAAAAATGAACAATGAAATTGGAAGGATTCTCAAAACAAGAAATTAGTTGAAGATCAAACACATTGGCAAAATGAACTGGTTGATGATTCACCAGTAAGAGGAATGAAGTCTCTAGTAGAAATTTATCAAAGAGGCAATGTAGATGTGTGTGAACTAGAAGGATATGAAGAAGCACACAAAGATTCAAGATGACAGAAAGCAATGAAAGAAGAAAAATCAAGGATTAAAAAAACTCCACCTGAAAATTGGTTGACAGACCTCTAGGCAAAAACATTATTAGAGTTAAATAGGTGTGTAGATGGTTCAATCAATAAACATAAGGCCATATTAGTGGTTAAAGGGTATGCTTATATATTTAGTTTTAATTATTCAGATACCTTTACCCATGTTGCAATATTAGACACTATCATATTATCTTTCCATGTATAAAGGCTAATTATTAGGAATCAGTTGTAATTCCGTGAATAGATGGACTTAATATATAAGGAAAGAGAGGAACTGACAAGGGGTGCATTTTTAGAGAAACAAAGCTCTCTGTTTTACATTTCTCTTGGTTTTATAGAGTATATTGACAAGAAGATCCCTCAGACGAGGTGAAGGATTGCAGTATTTATAGAAGTAAAGGGTATCATTGATTAATCCTTGTTGGTTTTAATCCTCTCGTTAAGTCCTAGTTCATATTAATATCAACTTGGATAATTTCTCATGGTAGATGCAAAACAATATATTAATTAAGAGTTATAATGATAAATAAATAGAAAATGGTCCATTGAGCTTTGTAAGATCCAAAACAAATTAGCTATAACTTCACATTGTTGTTGTGTCTGGAAAAAACAAAACCACTGCTTTCTAATCCTAATGTGAGTTCCCTCATATATGCTGCTTTGAAAATTTGAAGGAAGTTGCGAGAATTGAGAGATGCAAAGATTGCAGAAGCTTGTAGAAATGCTCTAGATTTGAGGGCTGAAAGTAGACTTTACTTGCCAACATTGTAGTCTTAACTGAATGCTAACCCTTCAGTTTTCCTTTTCCTCTTGTATTTCCACCTCATCCATCAGTTGAGAAATGCAGTGTAACAAATTCACAGCAACGAAATATTCTTGCTGTAAAAAACCAATATTCTTCCCAATCCCAGCTGATATATCGAAGAGTGTTTTCTTACAGTGAATTGGACATGAAACCACCTTGAGTTGATCGAAGCTTGATCAGCTTCCAAGCTTTATAAATGAAGGGAGAAATGAAGGGAGAAATGTAGGTGGCACATCTAATTGGAAATATTCTAGGATTCAACAGAGCATCGTGTTGTATTATATAAGAAGTTTGAATTATGGAAAATTCAAGAGGGTATTTGAATTTCCATTGTAATGATTGTTTCCTTTGTTTTCAAATCCTATCTTCTCATGTTATTGATTGTTTTTTTTTATTAACGTGGATGTTCGAACTAGTTTGTGTGCACCTCGACTAATTTCATAGGCTCTGAAGTTAACAACCATATAAGTCTCTAGTGGCCATGAGGTTTGTGATATTCGAACTGATGATCTCTAGAAAACAAATCTAGAATCTGACCAGTTGAGTTACACCCTTCAGAGTTCATGTTATTGTTATCTTTTATATATATATATATATATATATATATAAGATAACAATACCAGTTGTGCGTGTGTGTTTTTAGTTTTAGAGTACGTTTGTTTGCGTGGTTGCTTCTGCGTTTGAAGCAACCACATCAAAACAAATGTTTGGTTACATTAGAAACACAATTTATTTTTGGTGGGGCGAGTACAAACCACATTCAAAACACAGGATTTGCCGAAGTAGCTCCAAGCTGCTTTTCTTCTTCACTGTTCAATGTTTTAGTGAACAGTGCAAGTGGAATTTAATTCAATCGCACTGTTCACGTGAACAATTTTTTTTTAGTGTGTTTATTTTTTGTACTAGTTTAGAGTGAATTAAATTCACTCGCACTGTCATGTGAACAATATTTTTTTTCTCGAAAAACTAGTGTAGAGTAAATTAAATTCACTCGCACTGTAATACCAATTTTATTCCTGATAATATTTTATATAATTTTATTGCACGCTCAAAAAATTATGGAAATTGTGGTTATTTTCGGATGAATTTTATACGTAATGAAATTGTAGATGGTTTAATGGAATAATAAAAAATATTTTATATAAAATATTATTTATTTCATGATGTAATAGTAGTAATTAAATCTACAATATTTAAATTTAAAACCATTAATATATATATATATATATATATATATATATATATATATATATATATATATATATTACTTATTTTATAACTTCAATTTAAAAAACATTATTAACCAAACACATTAAACTATTTTAATTTTTGTTCAACTTCAATTTCAACCACAGTTTTAACCAAACATACATAAATACGAAATCAACCTCAATCAAAAATACTTTTTATAAAACAACCTTTTCAAACCACAACCACAATGCCTACCACAATAATAAACTCACTCAATCCAAAGCTACACTTTCTAGTTTATTCTTAAAAGCAAACATCTCCGCTTCTTAATCAAAAGGAGGTTGGATCCTGCACACACAATGGAGAAGAACAAATTAATATGAAGATAAATTAAATTCATAAAAAAGAAGAAGCAAAGAGACATAGTTGTTCACCTGTCACAGTCGACATGGGGTTCGATGGGCACAGGTAAAGAGGTAATGGGACTTTGTACAAACAAGGAAGTTATATTAATGCCTGAAATTAATTCAAAATAATTTTGTTTTAAAAGAAAAAACTAAAAAATCAATCACGTTGGTTCGGCGTGGAAGAAGTAAAATTGCCAAGTTTATTTGGGCATAAGGATCAACGCCATGTGAATTGGACACAGCGTCACCATCCCATGATGAGAATATCCAAGCCCCCCAATTTATTAAAATTGAATGCCTGTCCTTTTCTTCTACACTAAGGATTTTTGTAGTTATCATTTCAATTTCTTATAATGTTTTCACGTTAATTAATATATGAATAATGTTTGACTTCAATAGTGTTTTGTCTTAATTTAACACTTCAATAGGGCCAGCTTTGTAAGCAAGAGCTGCACTCTTTGAGCATTTACAGAGGTCCCCACGATCTCGAAATCTCTAGATTTTCCTATCCTTCCTCAAACCCTCTTTCATCACAATCTCTAACATCCATTATCTTTATAAAACAAACATGTTCATTACAGGACTCTTGTAATAGTTTTTTATCTCCGAGAGAAAAAAAAAAAAAAAAACTCTTTTGGTAGTCCTAGAAAGATTGCCAAATTTAAAAACTTTTTTCCCGTTTTGTAAGAAAGCCTAGTACAATATGTAGAAACATTACTTGTTGCAAGGATGAGGACAAAAGACATTGATTCATAGCAAATGATGGACAAGATCCTGTATTTCTAGAAGGCTGCCGCCTCAATTTTTTACCGGCTTAGGTGTTTCCATATGTCTTCTCATTGGCTCTGTCAACTTTGTAAGAATCGAATTACTGTGTCAAACTTTGCCATCACAGCAGGTTCATTCCTCGGCATTTCCTGGACTTCTTCAACTTAAATGCCTCCAAGCTAAATTCGTTATCATTCTTGTCCTTTCCTTCTCCAGTGCTTCGTCTCTCAACCACTTTGAATCATCTGATCCATCAATGTCTGTAAGTGATTTTCCAACTAAAATATAGTATTTGGTTTCTTTCTTCATGACCACCCCTTTTTTTTTTATGTTTTATGATGTTTCTCAGTATTGGGATCTTCTTTTCACAGTCCTACATGATGTAATATGTTTCATCAGTCCAGATTTTAAGCATCTTAGTAAGCCCTTTTTGCAGCAGGTTTAGTTTTCTGATAAAACTTGTACCATGTTGAATAATCTTAGCTTGAAATGGTATTTCGTAATAAGATGATTTAGTTGTCAGCAACCACTCCCTCCATAATCTATACTATGTTCAAATGAAGTAAAGCTGTTCCACTCACTCACTTGGCACTCTATGCTATACTATGCTATGTCTTGGTGATTTGATGCTTGAAAAATATTGATTCAAGTAAAAATTCCTGTAATGGATTTTAAATGGTTTTGATAATAAGATTTGATGAGGCATATATATATTGCACGTGTTAAACTTGGACGCTTCGTAGTTGTTTATCTTTTTTGTTTCTTTCAATTCAAACTATTAGAGGGAAGAAATGATGATAGCTTTCCGAACAATAAACAATTACCAACCCAGGCCAGGAGCTGGCCTAGAAAAATCTTCATCCATCGATTCCTTACAACCCTAACAGGCTTCCAATCTTCATGTATAACAATCTGTTGTGTTAGTTTGTAATCTGTAAGTATTTGCATACATTAGTCCACGGTCGTAACGAGATTGAAATCAAGAATTTGCTCAACATTTCCCCTTTCTTTCCCATGATTTTCGGTAACAGCAACGGTCCCATGTCCCAAAGTTCGGCGGCTGGGATAAAGATAATGTGCCATACACTGCCTATTTTGATAACGCACGGAAAGGGAAATCCGGCGTGAGGATGAACCCAAATGATCCGGTGGAGAATCCAGAGGCCTTCATGTATGCTAGTGGGGGCATGGAAGATGATGTTGATTTTGCTTCCGGAGCCTTTGAGGGAACTAACTCAGAAAAACAGAACATTGAGGGACTCAAAGGGCACAATGCACATTCAATGAGCCCTTCTGACCATCGAAAGAATGCAAGGCACAATAACCTGACATCAGAATCAGGAAGTGAGAAAAGTAGCTCTGACCATTCACTGTTGCAGGCTCAGAAGACTGGTTTGGCTGTTGAGGGAAATAAAGCCTTGTCTTCATCACGACATTCTAGACAGAGAAGTGGAAGTACTCATCCATTTGATCATGAGGGTGTAAGTCTTCTGATAGCATCCTAATATTTGTAGAATTCCCTCTAACCTGAAATTTTAAAGACCTCAGCAGCAGAACCAATAGACATCATTACTCTTTTCTTCCTTTTGACATTTTCATACTGCAAGCAGTCGTTCTGCTACTGCAACTTTGATTTAATTTTCTTAAGTTAAATGGGGATGGCAGCATCACAGGGCAGCATCAATTCCCAAATTTGGAGCATGGGATGAAACAGACCCCAGGTCAGGGGAAGGCTTTACTGTGATTTTCAACAGAGTGAAAGAAGAAAAACAAATTGCATCCACCACATTTCCTTCTGTGCCAACCCAACCAGTAACTCTAAGAAACAAGGGAAATTCTTCCTCTCGATCAAAGGTAATTAAGGTGTTGGCTAATTCACTTCATACGATCAACTTCATAACCATAACATATTAAATATTCTGCAGCATGCAGCAGATGTTCTAGTTATTGGAGAGAATTTTCTAAGACAATTTCAAGTCTAAAAGCTCTTAACAACTTATAAACTTCAATATTCTCCTCTGCTATGCTTCCACTTTGACCTGTCTCATTTATGAAAACAATACTACTATGATCATGCAGTTCTGTTGCTGTTGCTGTTGCTTTCCGAAGGGGGAAATGAGTGACTAGATGGCTACTTCAGCTTCTTACAACCTTGCTTAAGAGCAGAAGATCATGTCGTTTGATGCAATGCATATATCAATGGTTTCCCACAATTAGTGCCCAAGGATTCTGTAATTTAAGATTTTACTCTTTGCATTACATTTTTGTTTATTATTAATACGGTAAAGGGAAGAGAAATCTTGGATTTAGCTCATTTTTCATGTGGTTGCTTGTCAAGCTTTTCTTCCTAGTAAATGAATACAAGGAAAGAATTTCCTACAGTTTAAGCCTTTGAAACTGTCCTGTCCTCTTCATTTAATTGTTTTTTTCTGAAGAAAAAATTGGTTTGAATTCTGAGGGATAGTCTACCAAAAACCACAAGGTTATAATATTTGGCTGTCTCTTTGCTGGATTTTCTGGTTTTGGGTCGTCCTTGTTGCAGCGATATTATTGGCTCATTTGTTTTGCTCAAATGCCAACCAAATCCTCTGTGGACCAGTAGTCAGGCTCGTGAGTCTACCTAGCTATCTGTAGCTAGTTGCGGTCTTGAAATAGAATATTAAAGATGGTCGAGACAGATAAAAATATGTTAAATTTATTTAAAAATTGTTGTGTAAACATATTTATTTTATATGAAAAAAGCCTAAAACCAAAAACCAACGAGCTTGAGCCTAGTTTGAACTAAGATCGAAACTAGACCAGGCTCTTCTTTTTCGATACATTCAAGACCTAATGGGCTAAAGTTGCTACCCAACCCATGCACATGTATGTTCCCAAAGATGTCCTGGAAATCATCCATGGAGGAGGGCCATATGTTGGCTCTTATAATTTCTGATACACACATGTGGTTTTTGGGGAAAAAAAAAATCTGTAATTATGCGCACATATAATCCTACAAATCAAGCAGCTGTTTTTTTTTTTAAAAAAAAAATTGATTCAAAAGAGAAATTGAAAACTCTTAGCTAACATTGAATTGAAAAGAAATAAAAAAACTTTAACATGTTAGTTACTCAATCTTTTCTATAGATCAATATACAATAATAAATATAAATATTATAATACGAGAGGAGTTCTATATATATATATATATATATATATATAAAACAAAGAGAGTGAAATTGAGAGTTTTCTGCTAAAATCTTTCAAATTTTGACAGAAGTAGAAAAGGAAATAATCTTTCTTAATAATTAAAAAAGATAACAAGATACTCATCATATAAGCTTATAAAATTAATTAACTTCCTTTTATATATATATATATATTGCTGCCTTCATGAATAAAGCTCTAGCATTAACTCCGTAAGAAAATTTATTGCTTTTTAATTCCTTCTCAAGAAAATTAGCAAGGGAAACCCTAAACCCTAATCGCTTCCAAGCTAATTAATCAAAGGTCATGGCCACCAAAGTGAAGAAGCAAAGCCTAGGCCGCCAAAAGATCGAGATCAAGAAAATAGAAAACAAAAGCTCCCTAGAAGTTACTTTCACAAAGCGTCGCAAAGGTCTTTTTAACAAGGCTAGTGAGCTCTGCGTCCTCACCGGAGCTGAGGCAGCAGTTATTGCATTCTCCCCGGGCAAGAAGGCCTTTGCCTTTGGTTTTCCCTCTGTGGACACCGTTATAGACCGCTATATGAGCGAAAATACAGAGGAGGGAAGATCAGTGAATACAAGTGCTAGTCATCATCGAGTTGTCCAGGAGAGCAGGAAGCAATATGCAGAGGCCCTTGCAAAGAAGGAGGAGGAAAAGAAGCGAGTGGAGACGATGAAAGAAGGTGGGGAAGTTGAGTTTGGACGGGATAGGTTTTGGTGGGATCTAAGTATAGAAGACATGGGATTAGAGGAGCTTGAGCGTTATGTGGCTTCAATGGAAGAGCTTAAGAAGAATGTTGGAATTAGGGTTGATGAGTTGGAGAAGGCAAGCAACTCTCCATCCAGATTCTTGGATTTGGATTCCGGCCTGAACGCAAAGGGTATTGAATATTGATAGATATATATATGAGAGTATCTGCATGAATTAATTGCATCTGCCTAGTTCTTACGTCTTACTAGCTAGCTACTAGTCTTCGTGGCTACATGCATGGATTTGGAGGTATACGTACGCAGTATTATCCTTGTAACCCTCCTCCATCTATTATTAATTAGTGATAATTAAATATTTTATCAAACAGGCGCATGCTTCCATCCAAGACGACATCAAATTAAAACAAGCCTTAATATGTCTTGACAATTTCAACATCAGACCATAATAAGTTTTTTTAAAATTTATTTTTCTTCACTTCACTCACTAGTACTTGTGTAAGACTAAAATTTATAATAATTTTATACCAAGATTAATTATTATGATATATTGGTTTTTATTTTAATAAAAACACTTGACAAACACGTGTAAATTAAACAGAATATTTAACTGATAACGAATGAATGAGGGAGTGGCATTGTTTAATGTTTGAAACTCATATGAGATAACGGGTAGATATACTGAGATTTCCTTTATAAAAAAAAAAAAATCGAAAATGGCCCCAATTCAAAATATTTGTTAGTAAATCAAAGTGAAGATAGGCCTAGCTAGCTAGCCAGTTATGTTTTTTTGTTGCTAATGTTATATAGTTCTTAATTTTCATTCTTATTTACTTCCCTTGAAACGAGAGACAGAGGGATCATAGTTTATGCTTGTGTTGCACCTCCTGAAATTGATTAAATTAAATTAAAAGAGGGATCGAAAGAGATGGAGGGGAGATGCAGTCTCTTGTTCATATTCAAAAGAGTATCGGCATTCGTGATCGATGTTCTAGTATCGGCATCATATCTGATCCTTGTGTTACAAAAAAGTAAGTTTGGTGGTTTTGCTTCCGGTACTCTATTTTTTGTATTCAATTTCTTCTTCTGTTGTTCTAAATCTTGCCGCTATCGTACATTATTATATTAGATAATAATATAAATTATATTTTAAAATCTTATTTAATAGTTTAAAATTTTAAGTTAAGATGGTTTTTTAATATGATATTAGAGTCTTGATGATGAAGCAGTTACGAATTTAAATCTTACATTAATTTTTATTTATTTAATAAAAATTAAACACAAAGTAGTGTCGGTATGTTCTTTCACATACCAAGCTGCCATCGATGGAAGGCATTGATGCCTTACTAGCTGTAAGCTGTCTGCTTTATCTCGTTTTCTTATGCTGGGGTCATTTGGATGGTCTAAATATTTCCCTCTGTTTTCTCCGGAAAAATAAGAGTTCAACATTTGAAATTAATGGTAAGTAATTCCCCAGCTTCGGTTTCATAGGCTGCCCTGATCGTTAGTTAAATTGGGTCAGTATTCCATGCAGCTACGACTATCAACAGGCTCTCCGCAATCAGGTCCAAAATCATCAATCAGAAAGGTGAGCCTCATCTACCAATGTACCATCATAGTTCATTAAAAAGAAGAAGAAGAAGAAGAAGAAGAAGAAGAAGAAGAAGAAGAAGAAACCCTGACCTCTGTTCTTGGTTGCCAACCTCTTTCTTGTCGAAAGATTGTAAGTTACACTGCTTAGGGATTATGGATACTTGTATAGAAATTCTGTTATGACTGATCATACTTCAACTGTTTAATCTATAATTTGTGGCTGCAATAGTTTTGCACTAGCTAGATTCTTGTTCCTAGCTACTCGTCCCTTGACGAAATGGTCGTGTCTTTGATTTGCTTTTTTGATGATCTCCCTTTCTTGCCTTCTTTGTTTTTCTTCAGATGCCGCTCAATTCAGTTACATCGATAATTGATGGCTTGACAAGATTGTATAGAGAAAAGCTAAAGCCATTGGAAGTTACATATCGTTTTAATGATTTTGTTTCCCCTTTATTGGTGAGTGTTTGCGCATACATTTTATATCATTTATTATTACTGAATCTTTCAACTTTGATAATTCTTCGTAATTTGATTGTTTATTCTCTTTGCCTTGGTTATAAATCATCTGTTATCATAGCATCTTGACACCTACATACACACAACTTGCAAGACTCTTGTGTGCGTCATGTTGCTTTATTATCTGCACTATATATAGGGTGCAGCTTTATTTGGTCAGCATTACCAAAACAAAGATAATTGGATTAAACTAGTTGTTCGTAACATCTTGCAAGACTCTTGTCTGCGTCATGTTGATTTTGGTTGCTTGTTTCTCAATTTTTTTTTTATTGGCCGGAGCTCACATTGGACCAGAGCCGACAACTGACAGATTTGTTGCTGTAATGGTATAAACATTTTCATGCTCTTGTTTATTTTGAAAGCATTTATATCTTTTTACATTCATGGCTTTTGCATTTTGTAACATCTATCAAGCTCATACCAATACACCAAAAGCCTCCAAGTAACCAATCATTTGAGTTGTTAACAGATCTTGTGATTTGATGATAATCATTAATTATGATTACCTCATTTTATTTTCATGATGGATGTTCAGTTTGTTTTATCATTGTTTCCACTTGCTCATAGTCTTCTTAACTTCAGTCTGGATCTGACGAAAGAAGCATACCTGGGAACACTACAGCTGTTCAGGCAGATATGCCATTTAGGGGCTTAACAAGTTTTGGAGGAGCATTCTTATCAAAGTTTGAGTGTGCTCAAATGCCTCATCCAGTAAGTTTACGTTTGCATTTAATTTTTCTCAGCTGTTATCTACTCTCTACTCTGTTATTTATTACCGTTCCTGCTGTCGATGCACATGCAGCTGCTAGATGAAATCACAATTATTGACACTCCTGGGGTTCTCTCTGGAGAAAAGCAACGAGCACGAAGGAGTTATGATTTTACTGGTGTTATATCATTGTTTCCAGAAAAAAGGTGATCTGATTCTCTTTTGTTTGATCCTTATAAACTTGATATCAGTGATGAGTTTAAGCGAGTAATTGGATCCTTACGAGCCAATGATGGCAAAATACGTACGTGTTGTGTTGAACAAGGCTGACCAAGTCAATACCCAACAGGTTAGATGCTTGTTTTCTCGTACTTTCACTTTTAAAAACTGAGTTCAACAGGGCCATGTAACCTGCTTATCTGTTGACATCATTTTATAGTTGATGAGAGTTTATGGGGCACTAATGTGGTCGCTTGGAAAAGTTCTGAATACTCCTGAAGTTTCTCGTGTTTATATTGGGTATATGCCCTTTCTGCTCTTTCATGCATTATTTGCTCTTAAAGTCTTAACCTCTCCTTAGACTGCCATGCTGCCCCCATGACCATTTCATTTACTGCTGCCTATTCTTCTCTCGTTATATTCATCTGATTAATTTTTATCATTTTACTGCAAGATTTTCCTTTCATATATGTTTGATTTCTGTCGATTGTGGAACTTATATCTACATGGTCGACCCTAGATGTTCTACTTGTTCAAATCCAATGTCATTTAAGAGATCCTGGCATTATTTGCAACTGTAGATTCTAAGTCTGTTAGTCTTTTGTTTTTCTTGCAGCTCATTCAATGACAAACCTATTGATGAAGAAACTGCCAGCCCAATGTTCTGTGATCTTTTTGAAGAAGAACAGAATGACCTTCTCATGGACTTGCTTGATATTCCTAAGAAAGCTTGTGATCGTCGAGTATGTTCACCATTTTCAACTCAAATTTTTGTGGTTTTCTGCTTATCCTGATATGCATATCTGTATGTGATTCTCATTTTTGTGCATGTGTCTAATGACCACCTGTGTGTTTCTATAATGCATGCTTTGTATATCTGTATATATCTAATTCCTGGGCAGTTATAGTTTTATTGAAACTACTAGCTAGTTAATGGTGAGATGGTATCTGCATCCTCCAGATCAATGAGTTTATGAAGCGTGCTAGAGCTGCTAAGATCCATGCCTACATAATTAGCCATCTCAAGGAGATGCCTTCTCTAATGGGCAAGACTGAGACTCAAAAACGCCTTATCAATAATCTTGAAGATGAATTTGCAAATTCAGAAGTGAAACAGAGTGGTGTGAGGAAGGCAGAAGGGTGTTCGTTGCAAGAAGTGCTGTGGGAACGCGTACTTGTATTATGTAAATATATTTTATTACATGCTTGTTAACATAACATTTGGAGCTTTGCTGAAAAGCTTGCTTGGATTTTAAGCATGATTGCCAGTTTTTGAAAGGGATGATGATGCGTTGCAGAAATTTTGGATTTCGTATTCATTCATTGTTTTGATTGATTGTTGTGCTTTCCTTGCAATCACCGTTTTGTCTATCTTTAATTCTAGGCCGGGGACGAGCAACGCATGAGGGTGTTATAAAAAAATTAATATTTTTTTTAAAAAATTATATCATCTCATAAACTTTCAAAAAAACTAATAAAAATAAATAATATTTCATAATATTTATTATAATATAAAAATCCAAACTTTAACTAAAACAGTGCAATTCAAGCACTTTAATACATCAAATCAAGACTAAAAAGAAAATCTCACGGAAATAAGTAAAGCATATCAAGTAGAAAAAAAAAAACTCTTAATAATCAACCTACTAATAGAAATTAAAAACATGAAAATAATATTAAAAAAAAAGGTAAATTCAACTAACTTAATGGAGGAATAACATTTAACATACATTATAGATATTTATAAGTTATAAATCATAAATTGTGATATAATAATAATATAAGAACTCAAACAGATGTGTATATACATATTAAGCATATTAGTATATAATAGTAAAATGCATGTTAGATAACAGATAACAGATGAAACCTTAAGATTCTGATAACAAACGAGGTTTGCAGCCTCGATAATAAATGAGGTTTGCAACCCCGGTCACTATGGAAAGACAGTCACCATAAGTTGATACTTCTCTCATTGGCTAGCTATACAGACTATTAAATGTATATAGACTAACTATTCTCTATTAGTATGAAGTTTCTAGCAAGTATCCCAATATCCAGATATAACAAATATTCTCTCATAACAAATATATTTTTAAATAAAAAAATACTCTTATAAAATACTTTGTAATTACAAAAGTAGGTTCATTTTATTACTGATAATATGTTTAAAAAAACAATCTTATAATATTGTAAAAATATATTGACTTGTGTACAATAAATTTTATATGCTTGATGGAGGTAAATCTTCTGTAGATAGTAGTACCATACGAAAGTTTAGAATTAATGGTAAAATAAAATGTAAATTAAGTTAATATTGTTCCTTAAAATAGATGTTGCCTCTATGATCACAAATTTATATATACTATCATTTCAACCATGTATGTTTACTTATGTAGCAAATCATGACAGGAGCTAATTATCACCATTCCTGAAGTTCTTTGATGGCAGTGGCGAAAGTCTCATATAAGCACAGGGGGTGGAAGCAAAACAAAATAGTAAAAGAATCAAAGTATGATCAAATTAAGAATAGAAGGGCCAATAATCTGACACCAGCAAGTGTCGTTGACTCGTTGTCAGAAACAGTATCGATGTCAAAGCAAGCAAGCAAGTCGTTTGTACGATGTTTCAAATGAACAGAAAAGCATAGACATGCTACGGTGTGTATCACATTACAGAACAAAAGGTGGCATCCTCATCCATCCATAATATTAGGGCTTACCAAGGTATTGTCCGCTTGTGTTCTTCCATTTATGTCTGAAATATGATGATGAACTTGAAGCTGTTACCCTTATTTGAAAGACTTAGGTGCTTGTGTAGACACACCATGCTTTTGTTCTGGTCATTTTTGTGTGCATATTAACACACTCGGGCGAACTGTATGGCTCCTGGGATTGTACCAACACACCTTGCTGATTTCATTACAAGCAATAAGATGATTGTAAGTTCAGATTTCTGTCTTCGAGTTGTTTGAATAATTTACAAAGGAACAGTCGCTGACATGTCCTGGGTAGTACTGGACTGGATTGTTAATTGTTACAGAGGAAGACCATTGAGGATCAGGCCTTCCTCAACAGGCTTGGTACCTGATATGGCTAGAATCGAGGGGGAACATGCTACGTGGGGGAGAAGAAACCAAGACCTGGTCTTGGTTGCGGTAGTTATTGACAATATTTCATTCTATTGTTTTAAAGTTGTTTCCTGATAAGTTGGGAGTTCATGAGTGCTCATGACCACGTGTGAAAAGTGGAGCAATTCCATGATCACATAGTGGAGCTTACTCCTATTTTTATGAAAGAAGTGGCAGTTGTTATTTACTTGTAACTCTCTTGAACCTTAAGCCTATAAAAGCTATGGTATACGATTGAGAAGGATATAGATGAAAATAAACCTTTTCTTTTAAACCTTTTTCTTTCTCCTTTACAAATTCTCTTTGTTTAATTGTTACACATCAATTTGGTATCAGAGCCTGGTTTGGCTCATAGAGACACGAGCTAAAACAAACACGGAGTTTCAAAGCGAGGTGAATGAGACCTTAGCTCGTCATGAGTCCGGAATCGACCAAGCCAACAACAACATCATCCAAGCCAACAACAACATCACCCACATCAACCACAACATCGATCAAATGAATGCGACCTTACAAACAGTAGTGGCTGAGTTGCAGGCCCTTCGTTCTATCAATATCCAGAATTTTGTTGAACGAGACATCAACTCATTTTCTTAAGCTGAAACATCAAACCACCGAAATTCTACACAACCAAACCTATTCCCATCCACCCAACCTGTCATCCGAAATTTATCACAACCTGACATCTCCCATTCCAACCAAATTGCCAACCGAAACTACACACAACTCAAATTTTCATTTCCAAGATTCAATGGGGTAGACCCAAACATATGGATATATAAAGCCGAGAAGTACTTTGAATTCAAGAATATCCACCATCAACAAAGAGTTTAGCTAACTTCCTTCCACTTGGAAGATGATGCCCTCCAATGGCATCATTGGTTAAGTAAATTCAGGGGACATCTTAATTGGTCAGAATTCACCCAAGCTGTGCTGCATCGTTTTAGACCGACAGACTATGAAGATCCTTCAGAGGCCCTCACTAGCCTTAGACAAACCTCCACTGTCAACATCTATCAAACAGAATTCAAGAAGCTGTCCCAGCGCATTGATAACTTACCGGAGAACTACTTGGTTGGTTATTTTATTGTAAGGCTGTGTGACGAGATCCGATTGGATGTCAAAGTTAAACAGTCAAGAACACTACTGGATGCAATCGGAGTTGCAAGATTGGTAGAGGAGGGAACCCCGCTGCAAAGAAAATCCACCTTAGTTTTTCGAACCATAGGAGTAGCAGCACACCAGAAAAACAACCCCAGCATATCAGTCGGACTCTTGGGACCACCACCCATCACTAAACCGAACCAGACTTCTCCAGGAGGTTTTAAAAGGATTACCAGCCAGGAGGCCAAGGATCGGCGAGCAAGAGGCTTGTGCTTCTATTGTGATGAAAAATTCATTCCAGGACATAGATGTCAATGGCCACAAGTTTTCATGATCGAAGACAATTCCACCGTTGAGGAATTACAAGTTGATGATACTATAGAAGAATTACCAGACACGAAACCAATTTCGAAAAACTCTTTCCATGCCATTTCAGGAACTAATCACCCCCAAACCATCCGAGTGATTGGTAAATTGAAAAACCAAGATATTACTGTCTTGATTGATGGGGGTAGCACACATAACTTCCTCGACCAATCTGTGGTATCAAGGTTGGGGTTGCCAGTGATGCGTGGCAAAAAATTTCAAGTGATGGTAGCTAACCGTGAGAAGATTGAGTGTAACAGAAGATGTTTGGGCCTTACGTGCTTCCAGTGGCTGCTTGTCAGGCAGTACTAGGGGTTTAATGGTTAGAGACCCTTGGTCCTATTGAAACGGACTACCAGAAACTGATAATGAGTTTCTATTAAGATGGAATCACCAGAATATTTCAAGGATTATATCAACCTCCACATATAGTCTTACGTGACAAAGAGCTTGTAAATTTGGAAGGCTTGGGGTTCTTTTTACAAATTGTGCGAGTTGAAGTAAATGAGAATTTCACAGCTCATCCAAATGACTTTACACATCTCCTCACAAAGTTCCAACCAATTTTCAATGAACCAACAAGCCTACCACCAAAACAACCACAGGATCATCACATACGATTATAACCACACCAATCCCCTATTAGCGTTCGACCTTATAGGTACCCATATTATCAGAAAAGTGAGATTGAGAAGATGGTAAGAAAAGTTTTAGAATCCGGCCTCATTCTTCCCAGTTGTAGTCTATTTTCGTCACCAGTACTTCTTGTCAAAAAGGCTGATGGGAGTTGGTGCTTTTGCATAGATTACAGAGCTCTTAATCATATCATAATAAAAGATAAGTATCTTATTCCAGTCATAGACAAACTACTGGATGAATTGCACGACGTCAGGTATTTTTCAAAACTTGATTTGCGTTCAGGATACCATCAAATCAGAGTCAAATAAGAGGATATACCAAAGACCGCATTCCGCACACATGAGGGCCACTATGAATTCGTTGTAATGCCATTCAGTCTCACTAACGCTCCAGCCACCTTTCAAGTTCTTATGAATGACTTATTCAGGCCTCATTTGCGAAAATTTGTGATGGTGTTTTTTGATGATATATTGGTGTATAATCACACATGGATGGATCGTCTTTCCCATCTCCATACGGTACTACAAATCTTGTCAACTAATCACTTATTTGTCAAAAAATCAAAATGCTATTTTGGAGTCATGCAGGTGGACTATTTAGGACACTTGATTTCACAGGAGGGAGTGCAGGTGGATCCTGCAAAAACCAAAGCTGTGAATGAATTGCCAATTCTGACCACGGTCAAAGGCGTCAGAGGATTCTTGGGATTAGCTGGGTACTATCGTAAGTTTATTAGTGGGTTTGGCGGAATTGCAGCCCCACTCACCCGATTGCTGACAAAAAACGGATTCTATTGGAATCTTGAGGCAGTCGTGGCCTTCAATTAGCTCAAGCAGGCGCTGATGTCTCCCCCTTTGTTACGCCTACCAGATTTCACACAACCTTTCATTGTCGAAAGCGATGCTTATGGGATAGGAATCGGTGCCATCCTAATATAAGAAGACCGTCTGATTGCTTTCTATAGTGAAGCCTTCAAGGGTTCGTCACTCGCTCTGTCAACATACGAGAAAGAAATGTTGGCCATTATGAAAGCTATCCGTAAATGGCACACATATCTCTTGGGCAAACTGTTTATTGTACCGACCAGCACAGCTTAAAATATTTGTTAGAGCAGCGAATTACAACTCTCACTCAAGCATGTTGGTTACCAAAAATCATGGGATATGATTACACGATTCAATACAAAAAGGGAAAGGAAAATCAGGGAGTTGATGCACCGTCACGGGTTGTTGAATGAACTTACTTGGCCATCTCCATGCCAATAGTTGATTGGTGGTTTATTCTCCAACAAGAGGTGTCCCAAGACCCCTTCTTTTTGCAGTTTGAGAAACAAACTTCAGCTCAGGCTTAGCAATTTTATTTTAAACATGATGGGGTTTGGTACAAAAAGGGACGTGTATGCTTGAGCCCTTTCTCATCTCTGCTTCCTGCCATTTTGGCAGAGCATCATGCCTCTCCGACTGGGGGATATTTTGGGTACCACAAATCTCTCAATCGTCTCAAAAGAAGCTTCATTTGGCCGGGGTTGTATACCTCTGTTAAGGAGTATATCATGAACTGTGATGTCTGTCAACGATGCAAGTATGAGAACACAAAATCACCGGCCTTCTCCAACCATTACCAATTCCACTGCAGGTATGGACTGACATTTCTATGGATTTTGTTGAAGGGTTACCGGTCTCTCAAGGGTTTACTGTCATCATGGTGGTGGTGGACCGTTTGTTTAAATACGCTCACTTTGTTTCGCTAAAACATCCTTATACGACATCCTCAATGGCTAAAGCTTTCATTGATCACATTGTTCGCCTTCATGGAATGCCGAGATCAATCGTGAGTGATAGGGACAAGGTATTCGTGAGTTCGTTCTGGAAAACTCTATTTCAATTGCATGGGATCAGCTTGAAGATGAGTTCCAGTTACCATCCGCAGACCGATGGACAAACGAAGGTTATTAATCACACATTGGAGCAGTATCTATGTTGCTTTACTAGTACACAACCTAAAAAATGGATGGAATGGTTATCTTAGGTCGAGTACAGTTACAACATTTCAGTACATACTGCTACTAAAATATCCCCATTCGAGGCCGTTTATGGTGTGCCTCCCCATCTCTGCTCTCTTATGTTTCGGGAATCACTAAAATACAAGTTGTAGATGACCTCCTTCGCAGTAGAACTGAGCTGTTGCAGGATCTGCGCCTCAATTTGAATGTTGCCCGGGATAGGATGAAAATTCAAGCGGATCAACATCGTAGGGAAGTGGTCTTCAATGTTGGTGATCACGTTTACTTGAACCTTCAAACTTACCGTCAAAATTCAGTCAATTTTCAGCGTTCTCTCAAATTATCCCCTCGTTACTTTGGGCCCTATCAAGTGTTAGCTAGAATTGGTCCAGTTGCCTATCGGTTGGAATTGCATATTGGTTCTTTGATCCATGATGTGTTTCATGTTAGCATTTTAAAGTGACTTATGGGAACTGCACCTTCGGCCTCTCCAGTTCTTCCCCCTGTTTCGGAAGCTGCTACACTGCTTCCTCAACCAAAGGTCATACTTGACAAATGTATCATTCAAAAAGGGTGGTATTGTCTGTGAACAGAGATCCTAGTTAAGTGGTTGGGCACTCCAGTCGAAGACGCTACTTGGGAGAATCAATGGTGTTTTTCACATTCATATCCCGCGTTTATCCTTGCGGACAAGGATTCTCCAAGTGGGGCAGAATGATATGGCTAGAATCGTGGGGGAACATGCTACGTGGGGGAAAAGAAACTAAGACCTGGTCTTGGTTACGGTAGTTATTGACAATATTTCATTATATTGTTTTAAAGTTGTTTCCTGATAAGATGGGAGTTCATGAGTGCTCATGACCACATGTAAAGTGAAGCAATTTCATGATCACATAGAAGAGCATACTCCTATTTTTATGCAAGTAGTGGCAGTTGTTATTTACTTGTAACTCTCTCGAACCTTAAGCCTATAAAAGCTATGGTATACGATTGAGAAGGATAAGATGAAAATAAACCTTTCCTATTAAACATCTTTCTTTCTCCTTTACAAATTCTGTGTATAATTGTTACACATCAGTACCACGGACGACATAGTCTCTGCAGTTGCCTTTTAGGCATCCGATGATGCTTCTTACATAACAAGAGAAACTTTGGTGGTTGCCGGAGGGATGCCGTCCAGACTAAGTTCCCTATCTTAAAGTTTTACCCTCGTAGGAATTAGAAAACATATTTTAGTTTTTCAGTGCCAGCTTAAACCTGATAAATAAGAAAATTTTACAATGATGCTCAAACTCACAGGGTAATTGCCCCTTGAATTTAATATACGTGCCTCTACGCTACAGAGCACAAGAGAATGTTAACGTAGATGCCATTTACAAGGCCCTAATCGTACACAAAAAAATAAATTAAATTAAATTAAACAATCCCAAAAAAAAAAAAAAAACCGCAAACACAAACACAAAAAATGTGGTTATGTGCGGTGCATGGCGCACCTCACCGAAAGCATGAATTTCATGCTTTTCAAGAGGTGCGTCCCTATTAAACAAACATACATGAAAACCTCTATAATTTATAAGAGGAACCCAAATACAATTACAGTGCATTTGCTAGATTATAGTTCAGAAGAAGGCAACAATTCCATACCCCGTAACGCAGCTCTGCTACTTATGTACACAAATCAGCCAATATCAAAATGCTTAGCGCTACCACAGTACAACATTTCTCAGCATCTTCCGTTGGGTGTTCTTTTTCCCCATTGCATACTACTCTCCATCCACAGCACATATAAATTAGACTATGCTTGACTACTACATGCTCATCGTTCTTCCATCTCTGCGACTTCTGTGCCATATACATGCTCCTTTAAAACCTTGAAGGAAGGTAAGTACAAAGTGGTTTGGAGGGTGCTTGATCATTGCCTTGCTTGGCACCTTTCAAATATTTACTCGTGAAATCCAGTTCAAAAGAAAACTTAGATTAAGATGAACAGCTAAATATCTACACGGGAACCACGTCAGCATTTTGATTATCATCGCATGTCAAAACAAGGCCTTCAACATAGGTTGGGAGGAGGCATCGGAACCACTGACAACCTGTTGAGAGAGGCTCTTGGGGGGGGACAATCATCAGCACGTTATCGTGTCGCCGAACAACACCCATCACGCTTACAGTGCTCCCTTCTTTGATATACCTGGATGCAAACATATCTCAGAAAAGTATCCCAACCAAGAAAACTCACTAGAACTGCCAAATCAAGGAATCAGTTCGTAAAACCCTTTTCTTAAGCCATACCCTTCTTTGAGACGCATGATCCTGTCATCACTTGAAAGGTTGCGATCAGCTAACCAGTGTAAAAAGCTGGAAGACAAGTCCATGTTCTCCTTTTTCACGTCCACTACTGTAGCTTCCCTGACAAATGGAGCAACCTTGGTTCCATAGCCCGCCTTTACTAGTGCTCTTAGTCCAGATTGGAAATCTGATATGTAAAAATCAGCAACAAACTTCTGTTCACCAGAAGCAACGCGTCATAACAAATGCTGAATTAGAGGCTTTCTCCAAAAAAAAAAAAAAACCCTTAGCTACAGTAAATAATGCACACAATTAAGCTATGGTTGCATTATGAGACACCAAAGATAGTATTCCCAGTTTTCAATAATCATAGGGAGTCAGGTTATGTTTTTTCATTAATGGCACACCAATTAGAACTATCTGCATTTTCTGGTTTCTTAAATAGCTATGTACTAATTAAGACATTCAGTGGCCCAATCAAATGAAGAACTCCTTGTGCTTATTACCTTATCGTCATGCATGTGTTTACAAACTTAAGGCATTCAATGAAACATGAAGTACAGGTAAATATTGACTTCCAATTTCATATAAACTTGCCCAGAACCTGATTTTTATTCCCTAATCAGTAACTTACATTTCCTCGGTCAGCTCCACACAGCCATGCCTCAGTATAGGAACATAATTTAAGTGTCAGGTGCTTTGTTTATTGCTCAAACGTTCTTAGGCATTTAAGTAAATTTAACTCTGTGCTATCGTTTACTAAAACCCAAGTGCCATGAGCTGAAGCTGAATCATCATTTGCTAACTGTTTTTCACATCAATATTTTCACAAATCAACGTGAGCAAACTCACCTCTGAATGTCTGGATCCCCATGAGAAAAAGCGGTGCTTTGAATGGGCAGACTTTCCACCCAACCCTCTAAATTCATACAACTCTGTTGAAACATATACACATCTGTGTACCTTCTGGTAAGATGACTCCAAAGGTATACTGCCACAGGTGACAACCTACATAAAAAGATAAACCAGACACAATATTGTGACATAATATAGCAAGAATAAAGTACAAATTTGAAGCAAGTGCTAAAAATGGTAGCTTAAACTGTGAAACAACATTTAAGGCTTTTCAAATTTGTACAATGTTGCCCCCTCAAAAATATTTTATATTTTGACACTAGCCGTTTGTTTTGTTCAACTTTCTTAAACCCCTTTTCATCTTTTAATTTTGGCATCCTAAATTTTACATTCAAGCTGCGCATTGGATCACTGCAATAATAAATGTAAACTCTCAGGATGTGATACTCTACAAAAAATGGAGGCAATAGAATAAGGGATGACTGGTTTCTATAGCAACTAGTGAAGTTTGCACTGCCTTGGCCCTATTAAATCATTAAGGTTGTTCACCTAACAAAAGTCTACAGAGTGTACAAATAAACAAGGACTTATTTCCACTTTCCACGTTGAAGCTAAGTCTCCAAGAATACCTTCAATGTTCAAGACACTAATAGGATTGATAGACAAGGCATCCATTTTGTCATCTTCACATGGCTTTAGTTCAAACAACAAAGAAGGAAATTATTCAATCAAGCCTCCACTATATTTGCATAGAAAGAGCTGGAGACCACCCAGTCCACCCCTGCCTATTTTTAAAAATGCCCTTGTAACTTCAACTCAGCAAATCTTTGACATATTAAACAAATCTGTCGTACCATCTTGATCTCCTATTTCCTGGTAATGAAAACTTCTTTTCCACAAGACTCTGCAACAGCCTCTAAGAGAATTCTCAGAGTAATTGTTTCTACACCACAGAAGTCCTTGGCATTTTTCCTCATATTTCCATATAAAACAACTGACTTGCAGTAACATACACTCCAAAGACTATACAAGGGACTCAAGGTGAAGACTCTACTGCTCTTCTAGAGAAAGAATAAGAACCTCATATTAATTCTCGTAGCAAGTATGGAAGTCATCTCACTTTTTTTTTTATCCTTTAACCCTGACAGAAGCAAATTTTGGTTCCCTTCAATTCTAACTTTGCACATGCAACAACAAAAATCAACGGCCGTAACAGCTACATTTCCTCAACATTTGTTGTTATGTGAATTTAAAACCTCCAAGAAATTTCCTTAACTCACCAACAAATTTGACTCTCCACCAAAAATGTAAATTCCTAGAGTGGCATGTAAAAATACAATCACTTCACAATAATTCATCGAGCAAACTATGACATCTTTCAGGATTCTATACGTTAGCCCCTAAAGAAGTAGACTATGGTACACTCACCACCCCGACATACATGCAAGAAATAACTCGTAATAGCTTAGATGGCTCAACTCCACCCATCAAGTAGACCAAAATTTCCTCTTTGGTGAATGCCCAGAAAACAACTCCAGACTAGTTACCTGGATAATGCAACCAGGCCAAAAAGGGTTCTGTACCACCCAAATAATATTGCAAGTTTGCATCTACATCCAGAAAGATGAGTCCTTTGATTGATACACAAGACCTCTAAAATCCTCCGGCTAAAAAAAAAAAAAAACCCTTTCTACAAAATTATTATGTTCAATGAAATTTAACACATAATCCTTTGGAACACGCCACCAAATCAACCCTTTATATATAAGATTCAAGTTCCCATCCAAAATCTGTTCCATAAATCTCTCATTTTGGTAGTTTTCAGTTTTCTTTCCATCGCTGCCTTTCTTCATCACCAACCATTGAAATGAAATTCAATAATGACAAATTCCGTATCTATGATAAATCTTACAAGTTCAGAAAATACCACGAAAATAGACCTAATGAACGCCAGAATTGACCAGAAGATAATAAAACAATAATGGACGGTATGGTAATTTTTTTTGGCATTAGTTTAATTGATACTCTTACCATAATTAGCACTAAACACAGAGATTGAGAAACACATATAGTAATAAATAAACAATAGTAGTAGTAAAGAGAGACATTAAGATTACCCCAGTAACCTTGACATACTGTCCATCAATGGCTCCTCTAAGCTCAGTATCAGGGTATCTCCTAACAAACCCTAACAACCCTCTCCTTCCCCATGCATAATTCCAAATCAACCCCACAATCAAAGGCACCAAAACAGCCCCAACAGCCAGTAAGATCACAGCTTTTTTAACTGCAACCATCAAAAAAGCCCCAACAAGCAACCCCATCACCACCACTACCATCACCACCCACACCACTGGCCTTGAAACCCTAAACCCCACCTTCACATCACCAGCCAAGCTAGTCACTGCTGACCCATAAAGTGCCTTGCTTGATCCGGATCCTGTACCCGAACCGACAGCGCTGTTGTCAAGCTGGCCCGATCTTCTTTGTGGGCCAGAGCCCAATGGGCCGGAACCAAGTGGACCTGAGGTGAAGAGCCCTGTCGGTAGGACAACGTTCAAAGGACCTGAAGAATTTCTAATAGGACCAGAAGAAGAGTTTCTGATAGATCCACTTGAAGAAGTAGAAGCACGTGAAGGTGGTGCCTTTGGTGGTTCAACCACTCCTGGGATGTCAAACATTTTGCCTAACTCGCCGGATTTCTTAATGTCACCGCCTGTGTAAGGCACTGCGCGTGCTGCCATGGTGGGTTGTTTCTCTTTTTGTTGCTGTTCAGGTCGACCAGACACGAACAACCCGTTTTTGAGCTGGTGAGACTGAATTCGGGTACCCATTGGCTTAAAGTTTGAGACTTTACAGGGTATTGGGAAGACAGAGTGATGGGGTTAGTAGTTACTTGGTGATGGTGGTCGAGAAGTGTGTGTTTTGGTGATGGGAGCGAGCGAGCGAGAGAGGGTGTAGAGGAGGGTGTAAAATGACAAGACAGGGTCTGGGAAATGTGATAATGATGTCTTTGTGTGTTGAGAATGGGACTATTGAGTCTTTTTCATTCTTTTTGTGTGTTGTTGAGGTTTCAATTAGTAGTAGTATGGGCGGTATAATACAGTATGGTAATGGGACTATATAGGTTTTTCCTCTTTTTGAAGAGAGGGGTGTGGGAACTTGTAGGGATGATTCGATGTCACGAGCTTGATTGTGCTTAAAATTGGCTGAGTTATTTGACCATTTTATCCATGCATATGGTGACAGTGGAGAAAAGTGGACTCCTCCTTTTTTATCCTTTTTGATACTTGCATCACCATGCTAATGCTTCTTTTGCATGGACTCCCAGACGAAGGGGCTGGGTGTGGAAAAGGAGGATGAGCACAGTAAAGCTGCTGCAGCAATGAGAGCTGATCAGATTTTCCTTTCTCTAATCTTTTTTCTCTTACTTATTGTTGGTCGAGTTTGCTCAATGTTTAGGTTACAGTGTTAAAGTTTCTACCAAATTGAACCGAGTAGCTTTCTATATATCGACTCCCTCCATTCTTTTTCTGCCTTCCCTTTTTTGGCAATGGCTCCATTCATCTCATTTATAGCTTGTAGTGCCTTCCCAAACCAAGTGGCGTTAAACTCATCTTATATATCGTTCATACAGCCCTATGGAAAAGCAACATCTCTTTGGGAGTTACCCCATGAGAATGGATCTTGATTGCAAATGGATGGCTATGGACGTGCGGTTCTTTAGTTGAGCTGTAAATGAGCAGGCTAGCTACCAGTAGTAGTGTGTAGGAGTGCAGTGACTTGTGGATTTGCGAGGGCAGAGGAACGTGTCATTGGCATTGGACTGGTGTACCCACGAAGCGATATCTATCCATAGAGCGAAAGCTCCTTATCATCATCTGTCATCGTCAGGGTGCCTAGGACATGGTCCTACAAGGAATTAGTTGTTTGTTAGATAATAGGTCCTACATTGTAGATCTGCTTCCCAGAAGATCTTGTACATTTTGTATCATTTCCTGTGCAATTTGATTAGGCATATTCAACGGTTAGGATAAATCCAATCACAATCAGATAGCCAAAAGAAATTAATTTTGGAAGGTGAAGTGGGTCCAGTAAAACCTTGCAAAAAACCACCGAGTATCCATTCATTCATTGACAGGGGTGTAAGGTTTTCTTTTACTGTTTGTTTTTTAAAATAGTTTTTTTTAAAAAATATTAAATTAATTTTTTATATTTTTAATATCAACATATAAAATCTATAAAAACACTAAAAAAAATCAATTTAATACTTTTAAAAATCCAAAATATTTAAAAAAAAAACATCTTAAAATATAAATAGAAGTTAAGTCAAACATATAGATCTACCTCATCCACATCAATGATCTAAATTCTATAACATTAACAGTAACATTTTCAATCAATTAGTTAATGCAAAGGGCTTCAATTTTCAAAAGTGGGAATATCATCGAAAGGGGGAAAAGAAAATCAGACATTTGTTAGCAGACAATAGGTTACTGTCTGGAGATGACAAGGTTGTTAAAAATCAAGATGTAGTTACTCTCTACGGCCGGCAGTAGAATTTATTGCAGGATGGTGGTAGTTCTTCAAGCTACACATGGTGGGAATGTGGCGATGTTGGAAGATTGCAATTCAACCACGTCGGTGGTGATGGAGATGGCAGGCAGCTCCAATGGCTGTCAAAGTTGGACGAATATATCCTTGTTGTGGAGACAGTTTAAAGAATCATTCTGCTGACAGAATCCTAGGGGTATTAAACTAACTGCTAACTATTGATCAAAAAAAGAAAATCAGTAACAACAAGTAGAACAGGGAGGGTGGCTGAGTGCCCTTTTATCTACGTGATTTGCTGCATTTTTCAAGCTAAATTACATCATGTTTTATGTTTTTTGGCTTGAAATGTTGTTTTGTTCCGGTAGACAAGCCAAGTGAAAATTAAACTGTATTGCTTGAAAATACACTTAATTATAACATGGCGTGAAATTCTTTACCCAGCGGAGAGGAAAACGAACCAGAAGAGCAAGAGAAATGAGTTGATAATTTAGGGGAATTTTGATGTGAGCATAGTGATTTGATTCTATATATAAATATGGGAAATGGTTGGAGTTAGGTTATATAAAAATACACTTAACTACATGCCGGGTTAATTTTTTATCAACATTATAAAAAATATTCATGTGATATCGACATTTTAAAATGAGTAAAAAAAATCTAAAATTTTTATAATTAAAAGAGATTGCACATGTTATCAGAACACTGACATGTAAAACAAACAAAAATAAAAAATCATGAATCAAGCATCTCATGTTTACTCTCATGCAATTAATTTAATTTAAAAAATAAAAATCCTTTTTAAAAGCTAGATTCCACAAAGATTGGAGAAAAAAATTGGATTAACCCTTGTTACTTTCAAAACCATAGAAAAAATCCATAGAAAACGAATAAACAAAAATAACAGAATATTGATGGAAGAACCAACTGGGGTAAACTTTGTAAATTCAAGTTAATTTTTCAAACCCGTAATCTGCAAAATTATAGACCTTGGCTAAATAAAAAAGCTCAACACCCGTCAAATTAAATGACGGAGAATGAAATCAATAAATTATATTTAATTAAGAAAACAAAATTTATTTTAAAGAATTAAATATAACAAAGACCTAAAAAAACCCGACGCACCCTAATTATTTTTTTAAAAAATAAATCTTATAGAAAGTAAATAAAAAGAATGTTTAAGGATGAAATTGCAAAAAAAAAAAGGATTTAAAAAAGAAGAAAAAAACCAACCAAGGTCGAGGAAAACTTGTAAGGTTGAGTTAAACTGTCAAACCTATAATTTATTAAATTCTCGACTTGAGCTCAACCCGGAAGCTTAACACTTGAAAAATTAAACATTGGAGGATGAAATCAAATAATTTTAAAACAAAATTCCTTTAGAAAAGCTAAATTTAACAAAGACATGAAAAACAAAAACCAAAGCAACCTAAGCTATTTTCAAGATGACTAAAAAATCCCATAAAAAGTGAAAAACAAATAACAAAATGCTGGAAAACGGGAAAAAAGAGCTTAATGATCTCTTAAACTCGCAACCCGTTAAATTTAAAACTTAAACTCAACTAAGAAACCAAACACCTGGCTAATTAAATATTGGAGAATGAAATAATCAATCTTTAAAAAATCTTGCAAGGAAAAAAAATATAATAATAAAAAAGGATTAGATTTCATAGGGAAAAAACTCAAGAATGATGAAATTATATATATATAAAAAAAAACCATTGCAAAAACCATCTAAAATAAAATAAATTGTAATAAAAAATATGAATCAAATCTGACTTATGAGAATATCTATTGAAGATGAAATTGAAAAAAATTATAACTTCATAAATTATTCTAAATAAACAAAATTGTAATAAAGAAAATATAGACAAAATCTTTAGGACAACCTTAAGGGCTGATTTAAATTTTTTTTCAAGGCTAGGATGAAAATCAAGTAAAAGAGGGAAAAGGAAAAAAAACAAAAGACTACACACGCCACATCGGTAATAATTATACCACGTGTGTCACTTGTACATGGAGGAGACATCGAGGTGCTTTGGTTGTTGCCATGGAAGCATGGTTTTGACCAACATATAGCGTTGCACGCGCTATCTGAACTCGTTGGATATTGTTAATGCGCTTCTAAACCTTTTTATTTTTTGCTTATTTAGAAAACTACTTTATTGCCCCTAATGACACTCAATAACTACCGAATAATCAAATGTAAAAGACAAAATAACCCCTCCATCAAAGGCAAAGTTGTTTACATTCTAAGGGCAATGATATAGTTTAATTATTTAAAAATTAAGTCAATGACTAAAAGTCCTCTTGACCAAAGCTTAATGGGTTTTTTTTGTCAAGGGTAATAAGGTAATTACATTGTATAATACAAAAAGACAATTTAACCTCGCTCTTTCTTATAATGACTAGTAGATCTTATGGAAAAAAAAACTCCTTGCTTCTAAAACTAAGTCGATTGATTTTGCCAATTAATAGCAATATCGTAGTTTTACTGTGCAATTTGCACAGGAAAACACAATATTCTTTTAACTTCTGTTATAATAAACCAAAGTAGAAGAATTAGGTTAGATGTGACCTAACTTGCTTGATGTGGATTAAGTGAGTGTTCGGGAGAGTGATAGAGATTATTTTTCAAAGTGTTTTTGCTTAGAAATGCATCAAAATAATATTTTTATTTTATTTTTTTAAATTTATTTTTGAAATTAGTACATTAAGACGATTAATCAAAAATATTTAAAAAATTAATTCTTTTAAAAAACATGATTCAACCGCAATCCCAAATACCCCTATATGTGTGTTTAGAATTATGATGCGATATGCTTTCAAATGTATTTTTTGCTTGAAAATATATCAAGTTAATTTTTTTACATATATATATTTTTTTAACATCAACATATTAAAATCATCAAAATACTAAAAAAATATTAATTTAATATTTTTTCAAGATAAACACTCTTTTAAAAAACTTCAAAAACAAAAGTTGAAACAGCTTCTAATTAATATAACTTGGGCTAATAGGAAAACTCCATCTCTCCCGATTAATTTGTTCTGTTTGGATAGAAAGCGCAGGGCCCATATATCGATCTCTAATTAAGATGGTGATTTTTACCTTTGACAATCATGTACAAACAAGCTTACTCTTGTCCATGTCGTTTCATTTTCGTTCCTCCTAAGCTGGCTAGGAAACGGTGATAGCTATATATAACTTAATTTGTTCTGTCCAAGAAGGTAGCATTTCGTTTTACAAAAGGATTCTTTGCTTTGTAGCTTCCTTCCACGCACCTCCTCCTCCTCCTCCTCCTCTTTTGATAATTACGTTAGCCTTGTATACTATCTTCGCATCTTTTCTTGTCCCCGGCCCCTTGATTCATAAATGATGAAAGGGAATAATTGAGGGCTTCATTTTCTATGTAAACTTGTGCTACTAATAACCAGAGGAAATAGACATAAACATTGTAGAAGAAATTAGTTTGATGATGATATTCTTTCTTATCATTAAAGTTTAAAACTCTAAAACTCCGATTTTTATGAATTTTTTTATCTCATAATCTATTTTTAATCAAAAGAGTAGCGAAATAAAGACAAAAATATATTTGTTTCCAAGAGCTTGAGTTGGAGGTAAGGAAAGAAATCATTCAGTTTGTGAGTCTCCATGTGTTTAATTTGTAATTAATGTGGTACAATCTGTTTTTAAAAATATTTTAATATATTTTTAATTAAGATATATATTTAAAAACATCGATCATAGCATTGTATTACTAAACACACACCAAGTCTCTTGGTTAATATTTTATTTATAAAAGTATTCTAAAATTTATTTTTAATATATTCTCTCACTCACGAGGAGAAAAAAGGGTAATAATTAATGTTGCATGGCATAACCCAATTTATCAAAACTAGATTGCGGGGAGGCTCATTTTGTGGAAGATGGTCTCCACCTCACGTTATGAAAAATCAAGTCTTATTCCTCTTCCGAGAGATGTTGGGATTTCTTGATTCAGAGCCAGGACCACCCTCTCTCTATATATACATACATACACACACGTATATAAATAAATGATGTATTTAATTACAAGAACTGGGGTCACTTTCTCTTTGATTTAGAAGAGATAATTTGATTAATATATATATATAT
>Ga0325405_1000559_pt1 | contig 36276 bp, 17 predicted proteins | sample PopdelMetagenome_21_FD_205663 | JGI IMG/M metagenome (GOLD analysis project Ga0325405, IMG submission 205663) | Populus deltoides microbial communities from Bellville, Georgia, United States - Xylem-Control-R2 | ecosystem: Host-associated > Plants > Phyllosphere > Stem > Wood/Secondary xylem... | reverse complement strand
GGTGGCATTTCGTTGAAAATTCGGATAAATTATGCGCGCAACTGATGCGGCAAAAAAAACTTCACAGTGATAATATGTTTACTCATCTCCTTCCTCTTTCAGCTTCTACTATTTGGAAGTCTATTTGCAGGGCCATTCCTTTTGTGCGTGAGGGATACAAATGCAGAATAGGTTACGGTCAGCAGGTTTCAGTGTGGTTTGATAGATGGGTTGGAGATTTTCCTCTATACTCTTTGATTCCTCATCCTGAGGAAGAGGATAAATCTCTAATGGTCGCTGAGTTGATCTCATACCTAGTAATAGTAAAAAAAAAAAGAACTCTAATTTTTGTTCTCAATCAAAACTTAATATTACATCTCTCCTATATGTTAATTAAAAGAAAACAATCAAAGGTGTTTGATATTGAGATAATCCATTACATTATCTCCGTTCATCTTGATTGGTCTAATCTTTTCTCCCTTATTGTATCTTATAAAATCTTCTGACTTGTAAGAAAAAAAGCACAAACTTTTTCAGAGAAGAAGCTATATAAAAATAGTCACAGGTCGTCATATCGTCGATGATCATTACAATAAAAGAAAAATGACCGATATATTGAAAAATACTCAAGAAAGCAACATAGCTTTCTCTCGTTAAAGTACTTTTAACAAAGCCAATTCCACATCATTGCTGATCATACATTTAACATAAACAAAAAGAAAATGGATCAAAGAGCCTGTCTTTCACCGAACCAAAGTGATTGACTAAATACCGTACGATAAACCAAAAGCAGTACTGCCTGTCGTAGAAGGATGAAAACAAACAAACACAAACTTTATTAGATATAATCCATCTTGGAAGGTAGCGCTCCCTAAAACTTGGTCAATAATGATGATGAGGATCTGGTCCTCCTGGAGAAAGTCTATCAGAGGCAACACCAAGAGTAGACAACCTTCGATAATGCTCAAGTTTGGAGAGATCAAAACCTAACTCGAGCAAAAGGTGGCGGCTATTATTAGCATTTCCTTGCAATGCTTGACCCCCCTTGAGGATACGTGCCTCTGAAGTCAAGAAGATTGCCGAGAATAAAACCATTAACAAAAGTATCATTGCCCTTGAAGTTGAAGCAACTCTGCTAGCCATGTACTAGTATATGTTAAGAGTATAACTAAGTTTGGGAAGAAGGGTAACAAGCTAGATTTGTTTAAGTACTGGCCAGTAATAGCTTGAGCTTCGAAAGAAGAAAGTAGTAGCTTCCATGGAACATAATTTCCTATTTATAGGACAAAATCTAAGACCTGAGAAATTGACATGGGACAATGTATAGTGGAGAGAATGTGGAGACCGACAAAGTCCATCCAAAGCGTGATTGTCGTCTACTTCATAGAATAAAGCCTTCTGTTTTTTTATTATGTATCTCACCTTAACGTTTATGTCCCATTCCATAGTCTTTATGCAAAGCATCTCCTTCTGAAAATGATAAGGGGAAGGTCTAGTCATCTGTGCTTGTACACTTGGTTGGATTTTAAAGTAAGAAAATAACAAATAATACAGGAAGAAGTAATGTAAAGGTCAACAAATGTCTGCCAAAGGGTTTGTTTTCTCTCAAAGTAGTGGTCTGATCCTTCTGATCATCTGCAAAAAACTGTAGAGCCACATGGGATCGATGTTTGATGAGTCTAAATGCACATGGTTTGCATAAAAAAAGGATATCCTAATCGGATAGTCTCTTTTGTTGTTTGGATCCAAATGATATATACTAGCCGGATCGATCTACCAAATGGAGAAGTGACTTTTGCCTACAATCATCTTTTTGAGCAAGGAATTTTCCTCCTTAATTTGATTTACTAAGTTTTATAACCTAAGATTCGTTTGGTATCATTTTCAATTTTCCTTAATTTGAAAATATAAACAAATTAAAGGAATTGTTTGTTTAATTTGATGTTTTTTTCTTTATTAAAAAGACTAAGAAAAAAACTCACCATTTGAAAAACACTTTATTTGGTTTTTAGATTTTTTAACAAACCATTATTGTTTCTTTTGTGTTTTATGATTACTTGTTTTTGTTTTCAATATTGGTTTTTTTTTTTTGAAAAAAAATACCAAACAACCTATTAATTTCTGAATTATCAAATTTGTCATTAACTAGTATATCATACCCTAAGAAGAAGAAGAAGAAAATAAAATAAGGAAAAATAAAATCATCAACAAATTCTGAGAAAGAGGACTTTTTCAATGCTTACTTTGAGAAAAATACAAAACAACATATATTAATTTCTGAATTATGGAATTTTTCATTAACTAGTAGATCATACCCCCAAAAAAGAAAGCAAAACAAGGAAAAACAAAAACAAAAATCATCTACAAATTTTGAGAAAAGAGACTTTATCATTGCTTACTTTGATCAATTAAGATTATAATATTCATTTCATTTCTTGCAGTGAACAAACATGTGTGTTACAATAAAAATATTATACTATAAACTAAATTAGTTGAAAATATTTTATTGGTCATGTAAATAATAAATCATCTCATAATGTTTTTAGTTTTTTCTCTTTTTTTGAAGCACCTCTAAAATCTGTGTATTTTTTTATTTTATTTTGATCTCTTATTTTTTTTTTCTTGAATTCTTTTGTCGTCTAATTTAATGAGAAGTTTTAAATTGTAGTAGAAAAATAAGATTAAAAGAGAAATGACCACAATATAAAAAACTAAGAAAATACATTACTAATTTCATTTTTGAATTTAAACTTTGGTTCAAAAACTCATTTTGTTTATTTTTCAGTTATCGAGTTTAAGATAAAAAAGAGAAACTAGTCAGGAAATAATACATAAAAGATAAAGTTATCAGTTGTCTGTATCATAGTAGCTAGTAGATCAGAAGTGAGAATTTTTTTTCTCGTTTGATTTTGTGTTTTCTATACAACTTAGAAGTGTTTTGAGTTGATAAATTGGTTTAAGAATTTTTAAGTGAAAATAGGTTAAAAACAACAAAATTAAAAAGGAAAATTAAGGTTAAATATTTGCATAGACATCTATCTTTTTACTTTAGAAGAAAAATATAGCTTTTCATTTTAATATTTAATTAGTATTAACAACTCTTTCTTGGTTCATCAGCTCTTAATTTTTTTTTAATTTATTTTATTAAGTGTAAACAATATGTTTATGTGTCTTAATTAAAAAAATTATAATATTTGAAAACATATTTTAATAATTATATTTATAATTTTTTTATTATATTTAAAATTAATTTAGAATTCTATCTGCGACATAGCATAATGGATAAAACTAGTATATACTTACTCAACCTAATCTCTTTCTTTTTGTTTATATCTTTTTCTTTTTTTATAACAATTGATGATACATATAGTAAAAGGCTAGTGTCAAAGTAGACAAGCTAGCACAAAAGATTTAATTTAGATACAAATATATGCAAAGAAAAAAGAAAAAAAAAGTATAGAGAAAAGATATATGGATTAAGAGAATAAAAATAATAGTTTAACTAGTTTGTCCAGATCAACAAACCTTCTAAACTTCAAAACAAATTTAGAACCGTGTAAAAAAAACTCCTATCAGAGGACTTCAATCATAAAGTTAGACGACGTAAGGTTAGCTGAAATACTGAGTTCCAATCTGGTTGCTAATTATTATGGAAATTAAAAGACTTGCCAACCAAATACCCCCCCCCCCTTTTTTTTTCTTGTTGAACCTTGCCTCTATTTGGATTTTCCACTGCATCATAAGAGATTCCAAGAATTTTATTAGACACCATTGCAAACATATCCAGAGAATGAAGTGATTCCATACTTTCCAAGTTTCATGCCAGTGGAGAGAAAAAAAATGCTCAATTGTTTCTTTTTCTGAGTTAAAAAAGGGACAACCTGCTGAAAGATTGTCAATAAAATCCTTCTTGCAAGGAAATCCTTGATGCTTACTCTACCATGCAATAACAGCAAAAATAATACTTCAATATTTGGTGGTAATATACTTTTCCATAGAAGAGGAGAGAAAGAAGATATACACTCATAGATAACGAATTCTATCCAAAAGATTGTTGCATGACTTTGACCGAGTAAATCCCACTTCTCTCAATATGCCAAACTCCTCTTGTCTTCATGTTAGTGATGTAATTCAACAACAATTCTTTCTGTTCACATCTACGCCAATTTTTACTAGCAACCTTGCAAGATTTTTATAGTCACTAGATTAAAAAATAATAAAAAATGCACTCCATATACAATCATGTGCCACTACAATATAGTTTTTGCAGTATTGCATTATTTTCATCAATAAATATTGTAGTGAGACACAACACAATCAGAGGGGGGTGGGGGGGGGGGGGGGGGACAAAGCCATGTTCTGAAAAACCTATTGGAAATCCTATATCAAGGCCGGTGGATTCTTTGGCAGTTTAGACGTTTGGCAACTGCAAATAGACATTGCCCCTTTAGATCGTAAAGCACACACCAATGCCTTTCAAATTTTCTAGTGTTGATTCTTGTACTCGTCGTAAAAGTCATAGCTACAAGCCCTAATCGTATACCTTATAATTCTTGGGGTTAAATCATGATGACAGGAAAATGACAAGTCCTCCATTCATAAAGCTTATATGATAGGGCATCGCCATACTAGGTTTTGATGCACTGACAATTCTTTATCTATATTGATCATTAACAAATAAATTAAAGTTATCATGCACTGGCGGCGCCAAATTATAATACAAGCTATGAATAGCCTTTTATTTTTGTATAAACTTTACCCCCGCATGCATATTCAATAATCTGAAATTCATGTAAGGTAGTGTGACTCTACATGGATTTGCCCTAGCTAGTGAGGTTCATGTGATGATGAAGAAGGAAAAACATTACCTTTTTAATTAGTGATTTCTTGAAAACCAATTAATCATATATAGGACCACAAGAAAAAGAGGAGCACAATGTAGTGGATGACTTAACTACACAAGTTGTGTTAACTTCTTGTCATATATGTACGCATGTAAGAACTTGTTAAAAAATAATATAAATTATATCTTGAGATCTTACTTAACAGATTAAGCTATTGGGTTGAATTTATTCTTTGACATGATATTAGAGCTTTGATGACCAAGCGGTATCGAGTTTGAATCTCATCATTCCTATTTATTTGATAAAAATTAAGCACAAGGTAGTGTAAGTCTGTGCAAATTTCAAGCCCAAAGGACTTTCACTTGAAGGAGTATGTTAGAAAATAATATAAATCATATCTTGGGACCTCACTTAAAAATTTAAGCTATTGAGTTGAGATAGTTCTTTGACATAGTATCAGAGTCTTGATGACCAAGCGGTCACGAGTTCGAATCTCACAATCTCTATTTATTTGATAAAAATTAAACACAAGGTAGTGTGAGTCTATGCAAGTTTCAAGTTCAAAAGACTTTCACTTGAGAGGGTGTATTAGAGAATAATATAAATTATATCATGAGATCTCACCTAACAGTTTAAACTATTGGGTTGAATTGGTTTTTTAACAAAACTTAATATCATTAAAATAATAGAATTAGTTTCGATTTTCAAATATTAATATAAAAAAAAAGTCGAATTAACTTTTTTTTCATAAATGCAATGTGATCGAGAAATTATATTCAGTGGGCAGAATTTATGGTTAAAAGTGAGGCTTCGACTTCCCATGATCGAAGCAAAGGTTTGATAAATTGAAAATGTTTTAGCCCAAGCGAGCCACTGGTTTGCCTCATGCCTTGGGTGCGTGCTCTTCCATCTCCTCAAAACTGGGTATCTTCTTGTGAAGGTAATTTTTGAGGGTTGACAAATACATGTATAAAATCAAAACATACTTTTCTTTCAGGATAGAAATCTTTGAGATTTAAAGAAAAACTCAGAAACCAATTACCTGGAAAAGCCAGCTATCCGTATTGGAATACAACAGTATTTTAATTATCCGGCCTCTATCGCCATTGAAGCATCAAGATTCTAAATACTGATCTCTCTGTCTTCCACTCATGCGCACACGAGCAGCACTGCAGACAAGGAAATCATCCCTTGATTTGAAGGGTCAGCACATACTTTTCCGACCACTATTGCCCAGGGGAAAAAGCTTTGACACCTAGTTTATCAGGCATTTAAACTTTCGGCGTGCATGAATGTCTAATTAGTGACAAGACTCTATTAAAGAAGGGTCAACAAAATCCTCTTCAGATTATGTTTGTATGGAGATAACCATAGATAGCTATATTTACATTTGTATTTATTTAAATGTGTTTTGCTATATCTATAACTCTGCAACTCCAATTTATAAGATCAGAGCACCACAACAAAAGTTACGATGGTGATTTCAAAATCTTTTCATGGTTTCAGAGCACTCTTATGGATTCACATCCTTTGATACATCATTCTCCTCATTGTCCTTCAACACTATGATACACCTTCAAGCCATTAAATTATTTTTTTCTAACTATTTTCTTTGGTGTAGTCAAGTACTAGCACTATAGATATTAGCATAATAGGTCATATGACTCATGATGTCGCTTAATTGGACAAGGTTAATACATATACCGGCAAGGATTATGTTGTTGTTGTTGATAATGGTACTGCCTCACTTTCAATTTCTTATGCTAGAGGCAAACATTATTAGACTTATCTTGAGAAAATAAAATTATGAATTTAAAGTTCATATATACAATATTTTTCTCTCATTAATTTTTTTGTATTCTCTGAGTCATTTGTTGTTCTTATAGCTTACACCTACATCATATTTCTATATGTAGAGATAAAAAGTTGGAAGATATATCATCAAAATCTAAAAAAGAGACATTAATTATATCCATGAGATGGAGTGAAAATATCAAAATCAAATTTAAAATCCTAATCATGCTTTTAATTTTCTTCCTTTTTAAGGGATTTATCATGATCAAAAAGCTTATTCATGAAATATAAAAGATATTAATTGTATCCATAAGATGGAGTGAAAATATCAAAATCAAATTTAAAATCCTAATCATGCTTTCAATTTTCTTCTTTTTAAAGCGATTAATCATTATCAAAAAGCTTATTCGTAAAATATTTGAATTTCATTTCTTTAATATTGAAATTGCAATCAATTAAGAAACTAAAAAAGTATTGACCAAAGGAAGATGAATATATCCTTAAACAATATGACTATATTCATCTAGGTAGTTGTTAAACATATATATTAAATTATTTATATAGGCTTACATTAGTTAGAGATGAAGTGAAAATTCACCACATTTACTTACCATGAAGGCAATCATTGCATGGAATGAGTAGTTAACTATGAGAGCATAGTTTTGAAACTCGACTCAGTGATCGAACTGGTCTAATGATCGGGTCACAGGTTAGATGGATTGACCTGGGTTGATCCGGGTCAACCCAAAAAAAATCAAATAAAAAAATTGCTTTTAGACTCGTGTCAGTATTTAGTTGTTTCTTTGAAGAACTTTTTTTGAGCATACTGAATCAAATTGAAAGTTTGATACCAGTTGTTTAACTAGAATCCAAGAAAAACAAGAGCACCAAGCATCAAACACCCAATTCAATTGCCAACAAAATGTACACTAATAATTCACAGATTACTCGTGTTTTAAAAGACCTACTAATATAAGTCAGCCAACTAGAGAATAGCAGAGGAACAAACAAATAACAGCTAAATACAATGGAACATCTAGTTCAAAATCAGTAAGCTGAATTCGCACATTTTCAGCTACAAAATGTAACAAATAGTTCAAAATTGAGAATTTCTTTGAATGCCATTTTCTTCATTATTCAGTAACAAAAAAAAAATGAAGATTTTCAATTGAAACTCAGGAGCTTGTTTGATTTTTCATTGTTTACCACAAAAAAGGTGTAAATTTATTTTTACAAATGTTTAATTATTTTTTAAAAAATTTATAAAATAAATCAAATTCATTCTCAATAGCAAGAGAGATTAATTTTTCTGAGCTGAATTCATCACTTGCATGAAAATAAATTCGATTTTGCTACGTTTCCAGGAAAGCAAACACAAACAAGTTGGGAATTTTTATTTTTATTTTAGGTTTTTTAGCATGAAAATCAAATAGAAAGTAGTAATTAAGAAAGAAATAAGAGAGTTAAAAGATATGAGAGAAGAACTAACCTCTGGTAGCAATCTGTAGAAGAAGAATAGATTGGAGACAGACAGTCAGGGAGGCAAAGAGACAAGGACTAAAACTCTTTAGTTAACGGGGAGATTAAAGAATCAAACCAGATCAATAATGTCCTGCGACATAAGGCTGCCGATAAGGGTAGAGCCCATTGACGGAGGGGACGCCGTGTTTGGGGTGGAGGCATATTACGGGCACAAGAGTTATGCGATTGAAATTGTTTTTTCTTTAATTAGGTTTTCTCTCTGTTTGCAATTCTGCATCGTTTATCTTCATCGTTTTGGCCTTTTAAAAGGTCAAAATGACGTTGTTTAACGGCTATATATATATATATATAAGAGGCCGGGTTCCAGGTCGACTGTGTTTCGCCTGGCCAACTCCCCGACGAGTTATCACTTAGACCCGGACTGGTCCTAAGCCCGAGTCGGCCGGGTCCCGGGTCGACCCACCGGGCCATTCTGGGTTTTAAAACTATGTTTGAGAGCATACAAATCTCATTATTAGGTGAATTATTTACTAAATTGATTTAAAACACAAAGTCATTTATCTAACTTTATGTTGACTTCATTGCCATGAAACCTAGGTTAGTACCTATAAGATTTGCTAACCTGCGGACCCTATGTCTAGATTAAGCCAAGTTTTTTTTAAAATCTTTTATGTAGTTGACTTAGTCATAATCTATGATCTAGTAACTTGTTTAATCCATGATCTAGCCTTTGTCTAAGTTATGGATCAAATCTCAAAACCATAGTGGAATCTGATGTTCTCAAATTTTATATTCAAACCAATTGTTATAACATTCATTTCAAATTGAATCGTTTGTTTGTGGGTGCAAATTAATTATAATGTAATCAGACATTCCAACTTGTTAATTTTGTGATTGCCTATTATAGGAAGATTAACAACAAATAACTTTTGAGGCCTTTCTCCTTAGTCTTTTGCATGAGACAGAGTTTACATATATGGTGTTTAGTGAATACAATTAAACTATGTATAAATATTTTATTTAATAGCTTAAACTATTTAAATTGGGTGATTGTTTAATACGCGCGCACACACACACTAAAACTTCATTTAACTATTATAAGATTTTTTTTACTCACTTAAGCATTTCAATGTACAAAATACATACAAACATGTAGAAATATAATAAAAGACTTAAAGAACTTATGATGATCATAATTTTGATAGAAACACCAAAGCTTGACTATCCCGGAAAGGGTTTGTATAAACTCAAGAGACATGTCAAGTAACTATATATGATCTTTAGTTTTTGAAGTCTCAATAGTTTAGATTTTGCAATTTAAAACCATGGATAAGCCTTTTACAGTATTTAATAATTTGAGAACTGTTGATAATGAGAAACTTATTTACTTTTGTTTCATGAATTCATGTGAGACACTAATTTGTTAAAAGAAAGATAAATGTGGTATAAGATCAAAAACAATAATGTAAAGCAAAAAAACTTAAGAACAAGAAGAAAATTGAGAGGAAGGTATATTTTTATTAAGTGTTTTTCTCTAAGCTCTCCTAGTTATTTTCTCTTTTTATACTGCTTTATAATGCTGAATTACAAACTATTTTATAGGCATAAAGTCCTAGACAATCAATAAATTAAACTAATACAAGGAAATTCTAATATGAACAGGAATTATATTTTTCTGATTGAACTGGTCTACCGTTTTTAAACCGGTCGACCGATTCAACTTAATCTAGTTGGTCAACTAGTTCTTAACCGGTATACCGGTTCCTCTATTTTTCATAACCAAAATATGATTTCCTTTCAACATCCCCCCTTAAACTTAATTTCTTTATAACTTCCAACACATCTCGAATCTTGATAAAAACATCATATTTGTGTGGCTTTGTGAAGATATCCGCAATTTGGTCTTGTGTTTTCACATACTTGATTTCAACTTCCTTGTTTGCAATGCAATCTCGTGGGTAATGAAATCTTGTGTCAATATGCTTACTTCTATCATGAAATATCGGATTCTTTATTAATACAATGGATGATAAGTTATCCACATAAATGGTAGCAAGCTTCTCTTGTGGCATTCATAATTCTTTCAACAATCTCATTAGCTATATGGAATGATAAACACATGATGTAGTAGCTACATACTTAGCTTCACATGTTGATAAAGTGACTATAGATTTTTTTTTAAACTTTATGTGAATGTCGTGTCTTCTATCTAGAAAAAAAAACTCGTAGTGCTCTTTCTATCATTCATATCTCTAGCCTAATCACTATTACTACAACCTACAAATTCAAAGCTATTAGAATAACCATAGAACAAGCCAAAATCAACAATGCCTTCGATATATCGAAGAATTCACTTCAATGCTTTGAAGTGTATCATAGTTGGTGTCTCTATAAATCTACTCATAAGTCTTACTCTAAAAAGAATATCCGGACAAATGCATATCAAATATCCCAAACTCTCAACTAAGCTCTTGAATGTTGTAGATTTTATCTTTTCTCCTTTATCATTCTTCTTGATGACATCTTTACTCCACACTCAATCGAAGTATTTACTCTTGCGCAATCCTTTATCTTGAACTTTTTTAGAACCTCCCATGTAAACTGCTCTTGATTTATAAAAATTTTATCTTCTCTTTATTTGATCTCAATCCTTAAATAATAGGACATGAGACTAATATTTGTCATCTCAAACTCCTTGATGATTGCTTGCTTGAAGTCTCTAAACATCATTGGATTATTTCCTATAAAGATCTAGTCATTTACATGCAAACATACAATAAGAGTATCAGCACTCCTTTTTATTTTTATATAGATAGCATATTCATGAAGGCATTTAACAAATCCATTCTTTAAGAAATAGTTATCAATGTGATTGTACCAAGCCTTTGGGGCTTGCTTCAATCCATACAAAGCTTTGTTCAACTTCAATACCTTGTCTTCATGTCCTTTCACTTTATATCCCACAAGTTGCTCAATGTAGATCTCCTCTTCAAGTAAACCATTAAGAAAGGCTGATTTGACATTCATTTGATAGATTCTCCATTTATATTGGGTAGTAGTGGCAATGATTAATTGAATGGTCTTCAATCTAGAAACTAGAGCAAATACTTCATTATAGTTAATCCCTTGCTTTTAACCATAACCTTTTATCACTAACCTTGCATTGTATCTCTCTACCTCTTCTTTGGTATTCTTTTTTTCTTTGTAGATCCATTTAAAATCTATTGACTTATTTTTACTTAGTCTAAGAACCAATTTCTATGTGTCATTCTTCTCAATTGATGCAATCTCCTCATCCATAACAATTCTCCACCTTTCATTATTTATTGCTTCTTCAAACATTATAGGATCGCATGTAGCAAAGTGATAATATAGTGTTACATCATCATTAATAGGATTAGTTACCTCATATAAGTCATCAAGGCTCCTCATTTATCTTGGTAGAGTGCCACTACTTGAGCTTCCACTAGAAGAAGAATAAGAAGAATAAGAAGAATAAAGAAATAAGAAGTTAAGCTCATTAGTGTTTGTAGATGTGTAACTTTATGTTCTTGATGATCTTCATATCTTTTCTCATCTTCATTAAGAATTGATAAAAAGTCATATTTCTTACTATTATTCACCTTTCAATCTCATGCTCCTTCTTCAATGAACTCAATATCTCTACTAATCACCATCTTTTCTTCATTAGGATTATAAAACTTGTATCATTTAGACTTTTGATCATATCCTATAAAGATCATTTTTTTGCTTTTGTCATCTAGTTTGGTCTTTACTTGATCATCTACATGCACATAGTCATGCTCCTAAGAACTTTCAAGTGAGAAATACTTGACTTTCTTCCATTTCATGCTTCTTGTAAAGTCATGTTATTCAAGCCTTTAGTAGGACACCTATTTGACAAGTAGATTGCAAAATCTATAGCTTTGGCCCAAAACTTTTTAGGCATCTTCTTAGTTTTAAGCATGCTTCTTGCCGTGTTGAGGATGCTTCTGTTCTTTCTCTCCATCATGTCATTTTGTTATGGGGATCTAAGCACTATTATAAGTCTTTTTATATCATGATCTTCACAAAACTCATTAAAATCATTAGAACAAAATTCATTATCTTAGTTGTCCTATGTAATTTTATAAAATAATCATTTTTTTCAACTAATGCCTTAAAGCTCTTAAAACAACTAAACACTTTAGACTTTTTTTTTAAGAAGTATATCCAAGTTTTTCTACTATAATCATCAATAAAAAATAGAAAATATAGATTTTTACTAAATAAACGTGGTTTGATAGGACCACAAACATCAACATGTTTTTCTTATAGTGGTTGACTTATTCTTGATGTATACTCCTTCGAAAAGCTTTTGCAAAATTGTTTGCCCACTAAACATCTTTCACATAAATGATTTGAGTGTATAATGGATAATAGACCCTTCAACATCTCTTTTTATGCCATCGTCTTCAAGCTATCAAAGTTTACACGCTCAAGTCTCATATGTCAAAGCCAAGTCTTATCCTTCATACATGCATTTAGGAACATCCATCTCTATGTTTAATAAGAACATTCTATTCTTTATCATGGCTACCTTTAGTGTCAAGTAATGTCAAAGTACAATTTTTTATTTTAATCTTATATCTCTTTTCTAATAATTGTCCTAAGCTCAATATATTGCTTTTCACCATTGATATATAATAGACATCACCAATAAATTGATGACTTTCATATTTTAATTTAATCAAAATTGTACCTTTTTTCTTTGATGACAACTTTTAAATGATTCATAAAGGTGACATTACTTCTAATTGCTTCATTAAGCTCCATGAAATTGTTTTTATCTCTACACATGTGATTGCTAGCTCCATTGTCAAGATACCACATGTTTTATTTGGTTTTTATTCATTCATCGTGGACTAGTAATATGGTGGCTTCTTACTTCTCTTCTACTACTAGATTGACATCCTTTTCAATTCTTTTAGTTAGACTCTGGTAATACCTAGCATATTGACTTACCTTTTGACAATTATAGTATTTAACTTTTGATTTTTCAAACTTGGATTTTGAATTGCCACTAGCAGTGTAACCGGTTAACCAATTTGCTTCATGGGGTCGACCAGTTGACCTGTTGAGGCTGCAATGGCCTCCTCTTCTAAATTTACCTCTTCCTCCTCTTTGTTTTCTTTTTCCACATCTTGTACTCCATTGAGAATATCCAGAACCATCTTACTTTGAAAAAAGTGTTTGTGCACTCACATCCTCTTGAATCTCATTGACTCTTTCCTCATGGACTTGTAATTTTCCTAAGAAACTTTATATTGAAAAAAAATCTATATTTTAGGACTCCTCTATTGTGACCACCATATAATGAAACTTCTTTTGCAGCAAGCATAAGATCTTCTCTACCACACATGTCTTTTCCACCTTCTCTGCATATCTCTTCATTTGATTGTATATGGCCAATACTCTTGCAAAGTATTTTGAAATATTCTCTGATTCAAGGATATTTAGCTTTTCAAAGTCATCACGTAGCTTTTATAGACGTACATTTCTCACATTGTCAGCTCCTTAGTTTGATTCTTGCAAAACTTCTCATGTTTTCCTGATGATGGTTGCGTTGGCCACTATCTCAAAAGTGGCATCATCCAAACATTGGTGGATGATTGTTAGTGCTTGTTGATCCTTCATTCGTGCCTTTTGCACGGCCTCCCTTTGAGTTGAAGTTAACTTTGCTCAATCTATAGGCTCCTCAAAGCCTTTTTCAACCATCTCCCATATATCTTGGGAACCTAGCCCATCTTTTACTCGAATATACTATGTTTCATAGTTGTCTTTTGTCAACCTAGGATGTTGAAGTGAAAAGTTTGGATTGACCATGTTAAATAATCAAACATAAGCTCTGATACCACTTGTTGGAAGAAAGATGGGTGTTGTATAAGATAAAAAATAGTAATGCAAAGTCAAAAATTCAAGAACAAGAAGAATATTGAGAGGAATGTATACTTTTATCAAGTGTTTCTCTCTTAGCTATTCTCTCTCCTTTTATACTGCTTTATAATGCTGAATTATAAGCTTTTTATAAGGTCCTAAAAAATCATGGAATTAAACTAATACAAGAAAATCTTAATCTGATCAGGACTTATATTTTACCTACTGAACCGGTTGATCGATTCAACTTATTCTAGTTGGCGGCGACTAATTCTTAACTAGTAGACTGGTTTCTTTACTTTTCAGAATTAAAATTTGGTTTACTTTCATCATAATTAACGTAGCTGTTCTGGAAGAAAATAAGATGAATTCCACCCAACTGAAGGATTAAAATTCGTGTTCTCTCATCATCTCAAGCTATTAGAAATTTGTGATGCTAAAGTGAGTATTAAAAAAAAAAAAACCATGTAATCTTGGTGGGGGTGCCACTCCACAGGGTGCATGCAGCAGCCACAAACCACACAAGAGAATATGAGCGTCGTGCTAGAGCAGATATATATGACACTATTTCATTTCTGTGAAAAAAGATATAAATCACAACATCATCACAGGCAAAGTACATATTAAAGGACGTAACTTTCAGCATTACATGTTTCTTTTCCTATCCTTTCGAGCCCCAATAGAAGCTTTCACAACTCGTGCAAGTTCTTGGTTGCTGGATCATACATAGCAGTCTAGAGGTGCAACTAGAAAGCACCACTTATTCTATTTCTTATTTTCAGTATATATATATATATATATATATATATATATATATATATATATATTCCTTGATATATATATATATTCTGTTCTCTCTCTCTATATATATAGAGAGAACAGAAAACATATATCTGCAACCAAAACGTGATAGCTTCTGTATAGCGCTGTTATGTTAAGGGTTTCCCGGGGGATGGGAGTGATGTTCATGATTTGGTCCTTCAGGTGACAATCTATCAGTAGCTGATTCCGAGATGGACATCCGTCGTCCATGAAACTCCATTAATCTAGATTTGGCATTTAGTACTTTACTTAAAAGAAGGCGTTTGTCGAGCTCCGTGTGGATTGGTGCCGCCTCAAACCTCATGAGCATCATGAACACAACCAATAATACAACCAAAACTCTAGTTGCTGTTGGAATGTTAGCCATTTAATGTACTGGCAGTTTAGAGAAAAAGGATATTGGATTCAAACCCTATCCTTTATCAGAAAAAAAGGAGAGATGAAAGGGGAAGCTAGCTAGGGCTTACAGAAGACAGGATGACTTGTAGCTCCAACCAAATGCTTCTATTTATAGGATTAAGGAAGGTAATGCGATTGCTAGTGGAGATTAAAAAAAAAAAGTCGCTATATTTTGTTTTGTTTTACTTTATTATTAATGTATCATGGAAAATCCTCGAAAAGACACATACCCTTTAGCAGAAGGCTCTCTCCACTTTAAATAAGAGGATTATACAATTCTTGTCGGTATTCCATCACCTTAAACCACTAACAAAAAAAAAAAAGAAAAAAAGACTCCCCATTGCTTCCCTCTTCCATTGAAAACGGATAGATCAGAACCAGCCAATGGAAGCACTTCAGAGTTCAAACAGCTTAATGGACAATCTTGGACGTGGTGGACCATAAGCATATGGGGAGTATTATCCACAATTTCATCTCTACACCGAGGAGTTTGACCTACACAAACGCCCTGGACACATTCAGTCAGGACAAAAAAAAAATACTATTTTTTAATTAAATAGTTAGATTCTTTTTTTACAGTTTCGAGTCTACTGTTTGACGCCAAGAAGACCCTCGAAGGGCCGTTCCCAGGCAGGAGGAAACATATCCTATTAAGCATATTTGTTTTGTAGTTACTCTAGATTCCTGTGTCGATCGATTCGCCACATATGAATTTGACTCTGACATATTTTTCAGGGTATTTATTCAAATGGTGAGGGGACAGCATTTCCATTATCCTAATTATCATTTCAATGATAATATTTTTTATGCCTGAATGTGGAGAATCTGGACAAAATCCATTTCAGGACAAAACTAGGCAGAGGGCAATCTTAAAATACATTTTTATATATTAAATCTTATCCACGTCAAATGATTAACCTTATGTGCCAAGTGCTCAAGTGAATAATTTAAATCTATCCTCTTTTGACGAGTATCTGATCTATACGAACTCCCCGTCGGCCAACCCACATTCTCAATTCCTTGTTTTTTCGATCTTATCCATTTAAGCAGGATAATCTTTTTTCTGTCTAAAGCATGTCAAATTTTTCTTTCTCTAGTTCATGGATGACTATCTTTCAAATGAGAAGATGTTTGTTGAAAGAAAATCAAATTTATTAAAATTTAGTTAAATCAGTTAATCGGTTATAATAGAACAACTAGTTAAATTAAATGAATTGATAAACTGGTTCAGTAAATGGTCTATCAATTAAATTGGCAAAATATATTTCACATTCAGATTATAATTTTCTTTGAGTTGTTTAATTTCTTATTTGTCTAGGATTTAAAGTCTATAAATAAACTTGTAATTAAAAACATAATTAATATAAATACAGAAAGGAATACACAAGAGAAAAATATTTAATGAGATTACCTACCTCTCAAATTTTTTTCTTGTTTTTTAGTTTTGTTTAATTCATTAATATGTTCCAATGATCATAATGACCATTAAAGCAAGAAATAACTAGTTGAACTAAGTTACTGAAAGCCATGATTGAAACTCTTTTCTATTACGATTTGAGGCTAATTTCTACTATGTTTTAGGAGGTATTTTTCCTTCCTTGGAAGTTCCCTATTGCTGTTGCAATTTTGCTAACTTCAAACTCTCTTTTTGCCATTAAAGTATGTTAAGTTGTCAAAGAACCATCTCAACCCAATAACTTAAGCTGTTAAGTGAGATCCTAGGATATGATTTATATTATTCTCTAACACATCCCCTTAAGTGAAAGTCCTTTGGGCTTGAAATTTACACAGGTCCACAATACCTTGTGTTTAATTTTTATCAAATAAATGGGGATGGTAAGATTCGAACTGTGATCGCTTGGTCATCAAGACTCTGATACCAAGATAGAATTTGAAAATGTCGTTTCTCTAAGATCAGAGATAACCATATATATATATATATATATACACACACACAATCCTTGGAGTGTCTGTTACAAGGAGAAACGGTTATAAGAAGAAGAAACTAACTGTCATGACAGCTGGCTTAACTAATATAACTGTAATGTAACTAACTTTCTATTATGTGTAACTAACCAGCTTGCTATTTATGTAACAAACTCTTTTAGCGTTGGTTCCAGTGTTGGTTTATCATCCCCGCAAGTGAAAGGGTCTGGGGATGATGCATAGTTGTGACTTGAGTAACAAGAACCTTGCACTTGGGAGATTTTTCTTGAAAAAAATAAACTCAAAAAAGTCAACAAACGGTCATGAGTCAAGTTTTGATGTGGAAATGATAGGGCACCCATACTAGGTTTTGATGCACTGATAATTCTGTCTTTATTGATCATTAACAAATAAATTAAAGTTATCATGCACTGGCGGCGCCAAATTATAATACAAGCTATGGTTTGCCTCTGATTTTTGTATAAATTTTACCCCACATGCATATTCATTAATAATCTGAAAGGCGCACGTAAGATAGTGTAACTTTACTTGGATTTCCCCATGCGGCACCGAAGAACGAAAAACACTAGCTGCACCGAAGTTCTTGAAAACCAATTAATATAGCACCACAAGAAAGAAAGAAAAAAAAAAAAACAGAGAGAGCACATTAATAAACACAATTAATTCATATATATATATATATATATATATATAGACACACACACACACACACGAATTCGATAGACCTCTAGAGTGGATAATATATATTGGAAATCTTGATTCGAAAGGTCAGCACATACGTCAGGATTCTTGTGATTTTATATATCTAGTTTAGGTAGGCGCTCGCTCTAAGCCACGAACAAGCTTAATTTTTTAAAAATATAAAAAAGATATTTATGTGATATTAGTATTTTTTAAAAAATAAAAATAAAAATAAAAATAAAATTTAAGTTATTGAAATAGACTTCCTGCCTTCAAAACAGCAAACACGAAAGCAAACAAAAAAATATCAAAAAATAAATATCTAATACTTATATTTAATTAATTGATTTAATTTAATTTAAAAATAAACATTATTTTTTAAAATTTAAATTTAAAAAAGACAACAAAAAAAGATCAAGGTAACTTGTGTTTTGTTTTCAAAATGAATGGAAAATCTCATAGGAAACGGAAGAAACAAAAGCAAGAAGATGTTTGGATGGAAAATGACATCCCTTTTGAAAAAAGCAAGATCTAACAAGGATCGAAAAAAACTTGAGGCAATACTAGACCAATTTGATATTGAAGAATGAAATAATTTAATTTAATTTAAAAATAAAATTTTAAAAAATTAATTTTAAACAAAATTTAAAAACAAATCAATCCTCTAAAAAGACAAAACTATCCATGTAAGCAAGCCTAGTTTTGTTCAGAAGGATAAAAATGTCAAAACATTGTTTCAATCCATGCATGAATTTATAATAAGTGGATATATCAAAATGATATTTAGTTAGATATCCAAAGGATTTGATTGAAAAGAAAATAGAACTTAAAAATCAATATAAAGCTCAAATCCCATTAATTCGTAGACAAATGGTTCTACAAGAAGAAAAAGGGCTCCTTCTTATTAATCCTTTTTTTCTTACAAGAGAAATGTTCAAAAACAAATTATACTACAAGAAGAAAAAGGGCTCCTTCTTATTAATCCTTTTTTTCTTACAAGAGAAATGTTCAAAAACAAATTATACTACTTGAGAAGAAATGAGAAACATATGTCATCAATCCATAGGTTTGTTTGTGATGCACCAATGCATAATATTACCAATAACATAATCTTAAACTTTTAGGATATGTTAGGATACAATCAAGGTGGTTCTAATTAGTCAGTTACATATTTACCATAACCGAATTGTACAAATAGCTTTGTAAGGATATTTATAAATTGATGGGATAAGACTAAGTCTAAAAGGAGGTTTGGGTTGTGTTGTATGATACTCGTATTAGAAAGGCTCATAATTTTTTATTTAATCATTGGATCATATTTAAATTTTATCAATGATTCATAGACCCAGTTCTATATGTAAGGGCTCAATTTCCTATAAATGGGTGTGGTTTGGAAGACCTTTAAATTAGATCTAGAATGTGTTATTTGAGCCAGTTTTATTATTTTTCCTTTTTATTTCAGATTTTCTAGTTTGCTTAAGACTTTTATTGCTTTTTTCCTTTCTAATTAGGACTTTTAATTAATTTTCTATTTTTTTAGGTTAGTTCTTTTGGTTTATTTTGGGAGTTGTAAATCTCTTAGAGAGACATATTATTTAGGAAAAAAAATAATAATAAAATTTTGAATTAAAGTTTTTATGTTAAGACCCTTTTCGGTATAATTTTGTTTTCTTTATGTTTACTGTCTTTCATGTGTTGTTAATACCCAATCCATTAAGTTATGTTGATTTAATAGCTATTTAGGATGTTACATGATGGAATTAGAGTAACTCTTACTCTAATTTTATATGGGATTAAAAGTGAATGTGACTCGGATTGTTGTACAGGACATCTTGATAAATAAAAGGTAAAAATGGATAAGGAGATGCCACCAAGTTTTATGGTATCTAGAATCCCTAACTAGTTTTTGGAGTTCTAGGTAAGGAGTTATGTAATAAAAAAAATATAACTATCACCCTATATATTTTACTTAAGGTAAGCTATATTGTGCTTATGTTTTTTGTTTTAAAAAAACACATATTATGCTCTTATAAAAGTTTGCCTAAAATACTATGTGTATTATCATAAAAATAAAAATGATCACTAAATCCAAAATAGTTATTTGGAACCTAAGCCTAACAACAAGACTCAATCCTCACTTCTAGAATACGAGCATTGAACCCGAAAGGAAGGTAAATGATAAATTGGAATTTGAGCCTGTTTCTAAGATTATATAAAAAAATCAGCTAAAAGGTTAACACTTGCACTCAATAGGTCTTGGTGAGGTCACGTTGACCCAACCTAAATATACTTAGAATGGAAGGGAATGAAGTATACTAACACATGAAAATTTCTAAACAAAAATTCTTGTATACCGGGGAAAAACATATTTACAAAGAAAACAAAAGCCAAAACAACATTTACATAATATATGTAAAATATTTTTAAAAAGAAATATTGTCACCTCAAATGTGACTTCGCCGATAGGATAACAGTTTACAAAGTGATAAAAATAATAATAAAAGAACTTTTCAACTTACAAATCAAATTCACATGTCAATAATATCACACACATATAGCTTTTAAAAGCATATCATTTTCCTAATTTTCAAATAATATGATTTGTTTAAGGATCATATTACCTCTAAGTTGAATAGAAATCACACAAAGTAAATCAAAATATATTTTATAGAAAAATAAAAAAAAATACAAAGTTTCAACATCCAATTGACAAGACTCGTTTGAAGATCTACTAATGAATCAATCAAATGATAAAAAATATCAAACAACTAAAAAAATGAATTTTGTTTTATATGAAAATATGTCTACTATATTTTTTTAGAAAAATAATTAAAAGAATTTTGTTAACTTTTTTTGAAAAAAATAATAATATCCACTTATAAACGCTTCCACACATAAGATCAACAAAGCATTCATAATCATGTTCATAGATACACATAAAATACATGACAAATCAATAGGTATCACCTAAGAGACATCAGTTGCATTAACACATGTGACTATAAAAAAACAAAAATCCACACCATGTCATCTAAAAAACCATATTGTAATACAAATAATTTAAACTAGCATTGGGGTTTGAAATTGAACTCTAAAAGTAGCTAAATTGGACCAGAAAAAATCCAAAAAAGACTGGTAATGACTTAGCGATGCGTGATCTTCATGCACTAGTTATGGAGATAAGCAAGACAAAGGCGGTGCATAGTTTTCATGAAGTATGTCTTATGATGATTGAGGTTTTGGTGATTGTTAGTGAGAGTTCAAAGGAGATCGAGTTTATGTGGTGGTCGGCTAGGAAATGAGCCATCATTGGTAGCTCTCGGAGTTGCAAGGGAGAGCTAGGCTAGGAAGGCGAGTGGCTATGCATGAACGAGGTGGAAGAAAATGGAAGAATAAAATAAAGGCTGTGATTTTTTAATCTTTTTTTTTCCTCCTTTTTTTTTTTGTCAAACTCTCTCTTTTTCGCTTTGCATTTTTTTTCATTTGTTTCCATGTTTGTTTATCTCACATGAATTTTTTATGTCTCTCTAGTGTTTCTAGTGATTCTTTTGCTTCCTCTTTCTTAATGTATTCTCTTCATCTTCTTTTTCTATATACCTTGTCTATATATAGCTTATTCTTTGCTTATTTTTTTTCATCTTTTTTTTATCGATTATCTCCTCATCTACTTATCTTTTAGTTGTTTTGGAAATGGACTTACACTCTTATATTTATTTTTATTTCTTTGCTTGTCTGTCGTTTTGCTCCCTCCCTCCCTATTTTTTTTATTTTTTCTTAATTATTTTATTATCTTAAAATATATTAGAAAATAGAGGGTCAAAAACTAATTACGACATGAGTTTTATTATAAACTTCAATGGTACATTACCAATAACCTAAATCACTTGAGTGGTGCACTATTAGTAGCAAGAAGCTTAGGATTATAATTCATATGTCCACTAGATTATGTTGGATAAATGGCAACTATGGGCATCATATTATTTGTTTGAGAGTTTGTTTTGATTGTATAGTTTAATAATCTCTTAACAAAAAAAGATGTAAGGTTAAAACTAGGGGCATTAAATCCTATATCATAAATAGTACTCTTGATCTAAAATAAGAACCCAACTTATCTATTAAAGGCCATTTAAAGAGCATGCAAATACTGCAAATATGTTGAATGGCATAAGCTCGACAAGAATGGCTTAATGCACAACTAAGTAATTTCTAAGTCTACTAGTGTAACATTAAATTGAACCTCTTATTTTTATTACCCAAAAGAAGTATTCATTATTACACATAATTCCATTAATCATTCATTTTATCTTATCCAATCTTTAGATGTTGAACATGGGATGTCATGTCTTTTTAATTTAAGTGTGTGATTACCCATCACATCATAATTATAGTATAAGATTGAGCTCTATGAAGTGTTGAATTCTAAAGGTGGCTCCTCACATTCAAGATATGGCTCCCACCTCTTAAAGAGTATATCAATTTGTACCATATAACATTCATTGCCCACATTAAGCTAGGAACAGCTCTAATACCATTTTTAATATCTAAAACCTTATGGGAGATACATAATTGAATAACTTCTAAGCCTATAAATGCAACACTGAGTTAGGCCACTTGTCTCCACTATCAAAAAAATATATTATTTATTGCATATAAGTATATTAACTTTCCTTTTTTGATGAGTATTTTTAATTCGGTTCAATTTTCACTTAAAAAAATAATCAAATTATTTTTTTTAGAATCAGAACTAATCTAAAACTGGTTCAAATCTACTAGTTTTTCTTCTGCTCAGTTCAGATTATTTTGTAAAAACAAAATGGCAAAACCAAACAATTTCATTAACTTCATTAACATCCCTAACAATTTAGTTTTACCCTATCATATTTTACAGGAATTAAGGCCATAAATAATTCATGCAAATAAATGGATGATTTTTTTGCACAAAATTATTCTCTATAATTACCTCAAAAAATGAAACCTCTCATGCTTTCAAACAAGCAATAAAACAAATAAAATAATTAATCAATAATTTAAAAATTAATGAATGAATGACTTACAACAAAACACAAAACAAATTCATTTTTTTAGTGGACAATGGGATAAATTTTATATTTTGATATACAAAATAATTAATCAATGATTTACAACACAGAAAATTCAAAAATATTATATAAAATTAAACTCACAACCAAAAAATTCAAAATTGATAGCACCAATTGGTAGGTGAATTCTCTAGGAACAAAAAAAATAAACAAGTAGAAGATCCTAGACAAAGAAACTATTGTTGCCTATTTTTATCAAGAAGAAAGAGAAAAACTATTATCTAGGTTCATAGATCTTCTTCTATACTAGTAATAGAGAGACATAACAGAAAGAGAAAACTTGGGGGGTTGTTTATGGCTTTGATTTAGGATTAGAATAGGAATCAATGAGAGAAAGAGAAAGTTTAAGGGGGCTGTATAAGAGAATGCGAGCTTGATTTAGGTTAGAAGAAAAATTAATATTTATACCTATTTTTTAAAGTAGTTTAAGTGCTAGTTAAACTAGTTTGATTTGGTTTAGTTTAATTATTTTCAGATTTTTAAAATCAAAATCAAATTGGATCAAAGAAATTTTTATTGGTTTGATTTTTTCAATTATTATTTTTTTATTTTCTTGATTTAATTGAGTTTTTAAGTTTTTTGCTCATCCCTATCTTATACAATCTCTCCATATAAGACATCATATAATCGGTTTTTTTTTTTCTAAAAAATATATTAGAGAAATGCTTTTATACACATATGACTACTATAGAAAACTGATATATATATATATATATATATATATCATTTAAATTTAAATTCCTAATCTTGCATTCAATTTTCTTCCTTTAAGGAATTAATTATGATCAAAAAGCTTATTCGTGTAATACCTGACGTTTCATTTCATTTATGTTGTAGTTGTGATCAATTAAGAAACTAAAAAAGCATTGACCAAAGGAAAATGAATATATCCTAAGACAATAGGCCTATATTCATCTAGGTAGTTGGCAAATATATGTATTAAATTACTTATAGCTAGGCTTACAATGATGCGCTAAAAAACTTAATGTATTTAGGAATAAGGTTTATGTCTTGAATAATAGGTTAAGTTCTAGCAATTTGATTCAATCTTCCTAACTAAGGTAGTTGGTAGCTTGATGTGAAAGGCCAAGATAACTGGTACTTGGTAAATCGAAGTGGCCGGTGGCTGGTAAGCCAAAGTGGCTGGTGGCTGGTAAGCTAAGGTGAGTGGTAACTAGTACGTTGTATTCCAAAGAGGTTGGTAGCTAGTACTTGGCAAGCTAAGGTGACTGATAGTTTGATGTAGGAAGCCAAGTACTTGCAAAAGATCCCCTGTGATGGATAAAAGATTCTTAAATGCTTAAATAAGTACATCTGTAGTAAGAGAGAGTTCAATGGTATTTTAGACATAGATGCTCTTAAAATATGTAAGCACATATATGAAGAATTGAGAGATTATGAATATTTTACTTGGATGGTACATGAGGTATTTATATAACCTATGAACCTTTTTGTTCAGGTGAAAAGGATGAACGGTAATTTTTTCCTGATATCATTAATGAGGGATAAATATTCATTACACATGCATTAATAATAAATAAATATTTCTTACACAAACATTAATGAGATGAAGAAGTGGTAGGTCATGAGAAATTTTTATACATCTAAAAGTGTAGAGAGAATAAAATATAAATTGTATTGGTTTAGTAAATAATTCATGATGAGACCTGTGAGGGGCCTCGAAAAAATTGGGCTTAAAGTGTTGGACTAAGGCATATGTATTGAGCTCGTTCGAAACCAAAAATAAGCCTAAGTGCATTGCTTAGGCCCACGGGAGCTGGGCGCGGTGACACCTATAAACGATGGGCACTGCGTCTGAGCACACTAAAGAGCTGGGCGCTGCCCCTACATGCACTGGGTTTTGCACCTAAGCTAAGCCCATTCTAGTTGGCTTTGCCTCTAAACTAAGCTTATAGGTAGTTGGACCTAAGCAACTTGCTTGTGACAGTGGGTTTTTTAGGTCTTCAAAGGTTTTTTTGGATTTGTTAAATTTAAGCTCAAGCATAATAAAACAAAAAATATATATATTTAAAACTACTAATAAATCATGATCCATCAGCTTACATTAGTCAAAGATGAATAGAAGATTCACCATAATTACTTACCAGGAAGATAATCATCGTGTGGATTGAATAGTTAACGGTAAGTGTATACAAATTTCACTACTATGTTAAATTATTTATTTCCTTGATTTAAAACACAAAGTCATTGACCCATTTTTGTTAAATCCATAGTTACAAAACTAGATCAACCTTACAAATTGATCTACAAACTTATCACCGAATCTAAATAAGGCTGAGTTTTGTGCAAAATCATTTATATAGTTGACTTAGTCAAACTCGTGTAACATGGCATATCAATCTATAGCCAAGGTGAGGCAAGTTATTTTTTTTAAAATAATATCATTTTAGATTATTTATAAAAATAAAATTATTCAAAACAATGTAATTTAAACGAAAAAATAATTGATCCAAGTCAACCTACGGACCCGTAGATTGCCCTCACCAAAGATATAACCCAACCATGAGCTAGGTCATAGACAAGCCAGTTTCAGAACTATGGTTGAATCAAATGTTCCCAAGTTTTATATTCAAACCAATTGTTATAAATCCGTTTCAAATTGGATGTGTGCATGCACGCGTGGCAGTTAATTACAAAGTAATAGACATTCCAATTTCTCAATTCTGTGATTGCTTGTTGGAGGGAGATTAACGACAAACAATTTTCGAGGCCTTCTCCTTAGTCTTTTGCAACGTAGAGAGTTTACACATTTAGTGAATATAATAAAATAGATCTTATTTAACAAATATAATTTTTAAATTAAGTGCTTATTTAATATATATTTACTTCCACTTCATCTAACCATTATGAGATTCTCTACTCACATATGCAACTCAATGCACAAAATAGATACAAAAATATATAATGAAAGACTAGTAGAAGTTATGATGATCAAAATTTTGATGGAAAAACAAAGCTACTCTGCCCCCAGGAAGGGTTTCTATGAACTCCACACAACTGAAGGATGGGAATTCTTGTTCTTTCATCACCTCCAGCTATTACAAATTTTAGATGCTAAAATGAGGATAAAAAAAAAAACTATGTAAAGTTAGTGGAGGTGCCACTCCACCCACAAACCACACGAGAATATGAGCGTAGTACTAGAGCAGATATGACACTAATTCAGTGTTGTTAAAAAAGATATGAATCACAACAAAGTACATATTAAAGGAAGTTACTTTCATCATTACATGCTTCTTTTCCTACCCTTTCGAGCCCCAAAAGAAGCTTTCAAAATGAAACAAGCATACTTTATTTCTTTCGCAACTCATCAGTGCTGTAATTTGGGGGATATGAAACTGGTTGAACCACTTAAGTTTGAGAAGCTTAGGCTTGAAGAACACCAAATTTCCTCTTACACGAACTACAACTCGCTCTTCTTGGCAGTCCAATGTCAACCTTGAAACCTTTAGATATCAGTTTCACCGAAGCATTGACAAGTTCATAATGAGAACCAGAGTTCTGGAGGTGTTGATGGGACTGAGCAGCCCCTAAGGCTTGGTGAAACACAGCAGTGGCCATTCTGAAATTCAAGATACCCCAAGAAATGAAGCCCACAAATAATTATTCTAGATTAACAGAAATGAATTCCTTCAATTTAATAAGAAACACCTACTTCAAAACACAGTGAGTTGAAAGATACATGATCAAAAGTAGTAAAATAGAAAAAAATGGGAGCCGCGTATTTTATTTTTTCAATTAAAATGAAATGTTTCAGTTTTAGAGTATTTCAACGTACCGTTTCGAGGTTACATTATTTATATATATATATATATAAAATTCAACAAATATAATTCAAATTCAAGATAAATTAATCATAAATTATACAATACAAACACAATGTCAAACAAATAAAATTTAAAATATTTCTAAATAATCAAGATTAAATAGATCTTTAACTTAAAATAATTCAACTTAAACAAAATATTAAAATATTATAAAAATAAAATGTTTTAACATAAATATTTTAAATATAAAGTTAGGTCAATGTTATTAAGGTTAATAGAATCTAAAGCATCCCTTGTTTTGCTCAAATTCCCACAAAGTATAAACATAAAAAAAACAACATGAATATAAACCATATATATTAGTGATAAATCTAATTTTAAAAAATTAATATTATTGTTAATAAAAATAGTAATAATAATTTTCAATATTATTATTAATATCAAATAATAATGAAAAAGAGTTTTTTATACTTGGATGGTTTAATTAATTAAATTGAACCGGGTTCAATTTGATTCAATGGCTTTTCAAAACTAGAACGGAACATGTGAAATAAAACCGAAACTTTCTGGCCGAAATTTAACCGAAAAATCCGGAAAGGATCGAGATTTAAAATGAGATGAAAATTATTTTATTTTATTCTGTTTTTTAAATTGAGATGAAATATTTCGGTAATTTTAAATAAAATGAAAGAAAATTGACAACTTTAAATAAAACAAAAACAAAGGGACAGAAGCGAAGAAGAAAACAGGGAGATTTTAGTTACTTGCGAGGGAGAGTTTAGTTACTTACGAGAAAACGTTGACGGAGAAGATGAACAACAACTTTAGTACTAAAACAAATCATTCTTCCCTACAGCTGTAAAGCTTGAAAAATTAATCAAAATTCTAATAGATTATAAAAAAACCCAATTGAGCAAATAATTGATCAGATCAAGTGACAAAATCAGTACAATAAAACCCTAATTGAGCAAACAATGAAGCGACTTTCAGGGTTAATAAAAAAAAGTAAATCAATCACCATTAGAGGGTATGAGAAAAAGAGAGACGAACGACACTTTTGAAAACGATTTTGAGGGTTGTTTTGAGAGAATGAAAAGACAGAAAATAATCAAAGTTAAATCCCAGACAACTTCTTCCTCTTTAGCTTCTCCACCCCCATTTGGTGTACTAGGCACCACAATACTTCCTTTGCCTTCTTTTTCCCGTGAACAACATTGCCCAATTTTCTCTCTCGCGCCACCAATCATCAACAACTGAGGACCGCTACAGTACTAGCTATATGTCACGAGTACTGTTCATTTTGTTAGAATAGCTAGCCAAGCAGAGAGCAACAATGCTATGTTTTTTCTTTACTCCCGCAAGCTATTAAATTTATAGCTAAGGATTTGGTTTGGCTAGGAAGGGTGCGGAATCTCTTACAGAAGACAGGTGGCTTGTAGCTCCACCCAAGAGATGCTATTTATAGGATTAAGAAAGGAATGGTGAACGCTGGTGGAGATTAAAAAAAAAAAAAGTTCACTATATTTTGTTTTGTTTTACTTTATGATTATCATGGAAAATCCTTGGAAAAGAAACATACCCTTTAGCAAAATGCTCTCTCCTCTTTAAATAAGATAATCTTGCAATGCATGTGGTCTTCCATCACCTTAAACCACTATCAAAAGAGCGACTCCCCATTGCTTCCCTCTTCCACTAAAAACGGGTAGCATCAAAACTTGCCAATAGATGCACTTTTAAGTTTAAACAGCTTAATGGACAATTTTGGACGTGATGGACCACATCCACAATTTCATCTCTGCATTGAAGAGCTTGACCTACGATAACACTTGAACACATTCAGTCAGGTACAATAATTCGATATTCAGGGTAGGAGGAAAACAAATCCCAAACATATTTGTTTTTGTAGTCACTCTATTTTTCATTTATTTCAATTACTTAAGGAAAATTCCCACCTTTTTTTTTCTTGGAATGAGCCAATCCTCTGTTCTTGATTCATTATTGGGATTCCAAAATCAAAATATGGAAATAATCACTAATCTAAGACCAGAATATCCGGAGAACTCTTCTGACCAAACAAGTAATTGTCAATAAAATTTTTGTTTTCTTCAAATTCAAAGACTTTACTTTATGCGTAGGCTATCAATTCAGTGTTGGATAGGAATAGGAATGGGTGAAATACCTATTTACACATGTATTTGACTCTGACATATTTTTCAGAGTATCTCTCCAAATGGTGAGGGGACAGCATTTCCATTGTCCTAATTATCATTTCAATGATAATTATGCCCAAAGGTGTGGAATCTGGACAGAATCCATTTCAGGACACAACTAGGCAGAGGTGAATCTCAAAATAGAGTTCTATTACAATCATATCCACGTCAAATGATCAACCTTAAGTGCTAAGTGCTCAAGTAAATAATTTAAAGGTTCTAACCTTTTTTCATGAGTATCTTTATAGGACCTCCCCGCCGGCCAACCCACATTCTCTTCCTGTTTTGTTAATATCAGCTACCATTTAAGCAGAAAAAACTTTTTCTGTTGTCTAAAGCATGTGAAATTTTTCTTTCAAATTTCTTCTTCTTCTTCTTCGTATTTTGTTGTTCTCTTCCTGCAGAACATTTTCTCCTAGTTATTAAATGACTTAAATAAATAAAATTAAGTCTTCAAACAACAAGCCTGTTTAGAGTACAAAAATTCTTTATGGAACCTTTTAATCCCCCCTCATGCTTTGAATCAGATCATGTATTGTATTTCAACTAAATCTTAATCTCAGATATCAAAAAATATCACATAAATACTCTTATTCCACTATTAGTTTAAAGAAACATTTTCATCATATGGTAATAAAAAATCAATAGTTTGTTTGATTTCAAACCAACAAATGTTTTTTGTCAGTACCATGATATTACAACAGTCACACAACCAAATGTTTACATTATGTATACCCAAGCAATCTTATTCGTATTATGTTATTTAGCTGTCCAATTGATATCACCTTCACTTTGTGAATGTGTATTGATAGATTAGAATTTCTTAATCTTTTTTTTTTTATATTGTTCAAACAACTTTTTATCCATCTTGATTCTTGACATGCATGTTATGTTCATATGGTCAGTCTTATAGATCTTCCTTTCAATTTTGTAGTTATCTTATAAGCTATGATGCAAATGACTTCAACAGCACTACATTTCAAAAGTCTTTCTCTAATGCTGTCTTAACATCTATCTTATATCTCTTTCCTAAGCAGCAACTTAAGGAAGTTTTTTATATGACCATAAGACCTCACTGTTGTAATCCTTTCCTCTACTTGTACTTTTGGCTGCCTGTTCATGAACATATGCTCCATACCTCAACATATATAGCGACTGAAATAAAACTTCTATGTTTTCTTAAAGCAACAAAAGTAAAATACATACACAAAGAAAGATATACAGTAGATTTTCTGAAAAGAAATTCCTATCAGTTACTACACATTAGGGAGATTAATTCCTCTAACCTTATATAATAAAAGATACAGTCATCAAACTACAGCAATTACCCTACAAATATGTATAAACAACCTCATATACTATGCATGCATATAAGCATTTGAAAGGAATAAGTCAGGTAAGATGTAAATGAATGACTGAAGGTTAATGTGAAAAAATTAAATCAAGGACAAAAAGTCATCATGTCCAACATATGAAGAGTTTAAATACACAAAATGTAACACTTATGACAGCTTTACTGCCCCAAAAACTTGATAGTACCTTAAGAGCTCCAACTTAACATCATATGCATCATGAGGGAGCATCAAAATCCTCGCACTGTTCCTTTTCAGTCCTGCATAACATAATAGGGACATCTGATCTGGGCTCTTGAGGCTTTAATATTTTGTAGCCTGCCATAGTTTCAGATCCCCCAGCTGATAACAGATACTATGAATTTCATTCTGTTTTTCTTAATTGATCTTATGCTCATTGGATCATCATTGAAAGTACTTGGTGCCTAAGGGCAGAAATGACTGAGAGAGATGGTCATTACCCTAAGCCTTCAAGAATAGGCCGATGCATAAAGAACTTATGGACCAAACCGTTTGAATGAAATGCGAGTCACCAAAGATTGTGTGACACTATCATGAATTAGTCTAGTTGTTCCAAAAAACAAATCACGAACTGCTTTAGAATGCAGGAATCTTACAATATCCTAGTTTGACATACAAGGGACAGACATTACCACTGAACATAGGAAAGCCTTAGGGTGGGCCATGCAAAGCCACAAACTGAAGGAGGAGAAAGTGCTCAAACTGGCATCTCTGTTGGTTAAGGGCAATGTTTGGCTCTGATAATGCAGGTTTAAAGGTAGAGTTTCATGGATGATGATGCACACTCCTGATTGGTTAATTTACAAAATTACATGACCAATATAGACCTATGCGACACTTGAGATAAGCAGAGAAGAGAGGGTCATTTCAGTAATTCTCCAACTGTTAATTTGGCCTCCACACCTGGCACATTTAATCAGCATGACCAACAAATAATTGGCCTTGGAAATTCAGAGTGTCTGAACTCTCTTTCTTTATCTGGAGGCAAAGGCTACACAACGTCTCGAAGGAACCTTTGAGAAAATAATTTCAAGTTTACATGTTGAAGGCTTAATCCACTGCATGCATGCACTAATGTCAAGAACTGACTTTTACTTTATGCACACTGCATGATCCTCAGTATTTCTACGTTTCTTGCAACCTTCAAGAAAGCTACGCCATATTTGGGCATCTGGTGGGAAAGGCATGCAGGAAATCACTTTCTCTGCTTCCTCAAGATGTCCATTCCTAGCCAATAAGTCCACTAAACAATGATAATGATCCATATCTGGTTCAATATGGTAATTATTCATTTTACCAAACAACTGCATCCCTTCTCTGACTAAAGCACCATGTCTGCATGCCGTAAGCACCGCAATAAAAGCAACCTTATCAGGTCTAGAACCTAGAAATTCCATATCATTAAACCTTTCTAATGCTTCCTGAGCACAGCCATTAATTCCAAGGGCTGAAATTAGAGCTGTCCATGTAATTAGGTTTCTCTGTGTCATACTGTCAAAAATCTTTACTGAACTTTCAAGGTTGCCACACTTTCCATACATGTCTATTAACACATTGCGGACAACAATATCAAAATAACTGAAATTAGTCTTTATGAGGAGACCATGAATAGAACTTCCCAGAGCAAGGTTACAGACCTTACTACACACACATAGAAGACTTGTATATGTGTAATTGTCTGGAAGCATTTGAGCAACACGCATGTGTTTAAAAAGTTCAAAAACCTCATTGTAATTTCCATTGCGTGCACAAGCTGCAATAACAATGTTCCAAGACACAGTGTCTGGTTCTTCAAGCTGAGAAAGAAACTTTAATGTCTCAAAGTATTGGCCAGATCTGTTATAAATGCCAGCAATGCTGTTAGCGGGAACAACAGCAAGTAGTGTTTCAGAAGCTTTAACAAAGATCAGAGCATCAGTTATGAGACCATTCCTGCCATAGGACGTAATAAGGGAGGTCAATACATATTCATTATTCTCATAGCCCAGTCTTATAGTCAGGCTATGAATCTGCTTTAGCTCTAAAACCAAGGATGATTTAAGAACAGCAGAAAATGAAAATTCATTAGGTCGGAAGCCTAACTTGAGCATTTCTAGCAACAAAGAAACGGAAGCAAAAGAGCATTTATTTGCATAACCCAGGATCAAAGAATTCCAAGAGACCACATTCTTCTGATGTATCTCGCGAAAGCAATAATGGGCATTATCCAGTTTACCACATTTGGCATAATAATCAACCAAGGCACTACCCAAATAAACATCTGTTTCAAGAGCAGTTTTCACTATTTTACCATGGACATATTCTCCACACATTGGGACCAGCAAACTGGTGCAAGAGTTAATGACACTTACAAATGTGGTCTGGTTAGGCATTATTCCATCCTCAGACATTTTCAGAAAGACTTCTAATGCTTTTCCAGGGTTCTTACTTTTTGAGAATGCACTAATTATTGTGTTCCACGTGACTACATCCCTACCATCTACTTCCTCAAACAGTTTCTCCACTTGGGACATGCTTGAAAATCTCGCATACATATTGATAAGAGAATTCGAAACTAAAACTTCACAATCAAGCCCGCTTTTAATGACCAAACCATGAATTTGTCCTCCGAATTCCAAATCTTCTTCACACACCAACCCCGATAAAACACCCTCAAAAGAACATTTAGACAAAGAACCCTCTTTCCTAACAAGCTTGCGAAACAAAACAACACAATCTTCCACAAAACCATGATGCCCCAACAATGATATCATCGAATTCCATGTCACCAAGCTTTTATTAGGCATATCTTCAAAAACATGGAATGCTTCATCTAACCACCCACATCTTCCAAATAAACCCAAAAAAGCAGTGCCCACAAAAGCATCACTACAGAACAACCCGTTCTTTATTGCCAGTGCCTGCAACATAATCCCACGACCGACATCCATTGACGCACACGATAACAAACCAGACAAGGTAAAGTTATTCGGCCTGAACCCACAATCTATCATCTCACAAAACGTTCTCCAAGCTTCCTCTAAATAACCATATTTACTAAAACAGCTAATAATTGAATTGTAAGACACTTTGTTTCTTTGAGGCATATTGTCGAACACTTTGTGCGCCATTGGTACTTGGTTGAATGATGCATAGAAAGAAATAATATTGTTGTAAACAAAGGTGGATTGCTCTGGGTTTGGGCTGATAGTAATGGTGAGTGCATGGAGTGGTTTTGTTGTGTTAAGGGCACGAAGTTTTGAACAAGATTGGAGAAGTTGGAGGAGACGATATTGGTATTTGAGGAAATCTCCATAGAAGCTCATAAAGGAGGGAATGATTTGGAAAGTGTACGTGGCTTTGAAGTCTTATGTGGTTTCGGTTTTAGCCCATGATTTTATTGGATTTCGTTTGGGCTTGAGATTTGGCAGGCTAAAGCTTTGTTAATATATATAATTTAAACCTTGTGTATTTTACAAATTTATTTATTAATCCTTTTGATTTTGAAAATTATAAATTAGTCTCAACTCGTTATTTTGTTTTTAAATGTTCAATATTGTTCTTTTTAAATGTTTTTTTTTCAGTAGAGAATCATTTTCAAAAACTAAAGGCGTGTTTGGTATCATATAACTAATTGTTTTTCAATAAATTAAATAGAAGAGATTCCAACATTATCGAAAGAAAAATTTTTATTTATCTTTTATTTAAGTTAGTGATATATTATATATGAAGGTAGTTTATTTTTTTTTAATTTGAATTTTTATTTTCATTTAGAATATAAATTATAATTTTTCAAAACTCGATAATTAAATATATATAATTTCTACTAGATTATAAGATGCTAGAGGTATTTTTCACAATTAACTTTATGATTTATAAAATAAAAGAGTTCTTGTAAATTTTAGTGATTAAACAAATATTATAATAAAAGATTATTTCATAAATTAAAAAATATCATCTTCGTGAACAAACAAAATCGAATAAAAGAGGATAAATCAACTTAGAATTTTTTTTATTCGAGAAAACTTCACTTCTTGGAAAGCGTATTTTGTGTACTCAGGTGAGTAAAACGCTAACTATCTCAAGCTCTTACAAGATATACACGTTCTCATTCAAATTTAAAACCTTCTATATAAATCTCATTCAAATTTAAAACTTTTTATACAAATCTCGAATTTTTTACCATTACGCTACAGCTCCCGAGAACAAATTAGAATTCCTCTCACGTACGGTACTTTTCCTACACTGAAATTTGGATTCTTGGGGCGTCATGATCCGAGGAATATCGACTGCCTTCTAAGGTCATTAAGCATTTTCAACAATATCGCTGCGACCCACTAATGATCATACAAGGACCCAAAAAAAGGCTGCCGATCTTGCACATTCGAATCTTGAGAACTATTTTATATTCATAGAGCGCAAATCTTTTATTCTTCTGCTGTACATCAAAGTTCATATTCTTATAGTTCTAAAAGCTCTAATGTATGCTAACGGAAGTGCCTTTGTCGTCGAATTTATATTATTTTTCAAGCACCTTTTTCACCCACATAGCAACAAGTACTGATACTACATGCTAAATTGTTAGCTACATGCCGGTAAATGGTTTAATTTGCGTTGATGTTGTTCTCGAGGTTGTTTGAAAGTTTAATTACTTTTCAAAGTATTTTTTATTTAGAAATATATTAAAATAATATATTTTTTATTTTAAAAAAAAATATTTTTAACATCAACGCATCAAAATGATCTAAAAACACCAAAAAAATATTAATTTGAAGTAATTTACTTTTTAAAAATACTTTTAAAATATAAAAACAAATACAACTTTCGTGATACAAGAAAGATCTAAGTATAACATGGTCTATTTTTTATCTAAACTGGATAGACTAGTTTTGGTTGGCCAAAACTGCCGGGAGAACGCAAAATTTATTATAATCAAGGGGGAAAACAGAGAGAATTCATTACAAATTTATTGATCCCTGTCCATGATAATAATTCAATATTAAACCATTGAACAGGATGCCTATATGTATTATTTTTTATTACATTCCATGCATTTGGCATTAACGTACATTAAGCAACAAACCAAACTCGCTTTAGTTCTGCATTTGGTCGTTTGCTCTGACGGAACATGGAAGAGCTTGCATGGCACTACGTAGAGATTTTAATGATGTTTGGGGTCTGGCCCTCCAGGACTGATTCGTTTCGATTCGTAAGGGCTTCCGATCACATCTGAATCGTCTTCGAAGAGTTGTTTTGATTTCTCATTCAGTTCTTGCAGCATTCTTGCTAGGTTCTTCCTCCCGAGGTAAGGCTGATCAAGCTGTCTAGTTTCTGATTTGGAAAACGTAAGAAACAGCAAAACAAGGCACACCCAGAGCTTCAAATTAGCCATAATATCAATATTCCTCCTCTTTGGCTCCCGAGACTAGTATAAATTCTAGCTAGTCGCTTGATTCGAACGATCAGGAGAACTCCTTATATATACACTCATAACCTTTATTCTCAATCCATATTTAAACAAAGTGGAACACTAAAGGATCAAACTGACTTTGTCTTGTTCTATGATGCCAGTAATTCTCATTCAAGCTTAAGCCAATGCTTGATGAGATATGAGCTTGTCCGATTAAGTACAAACGAGCATCTACTTTCCCGAGGAAAGAAATATTAATTTGATATTTGTATGAAATTAAAGGTTTCTCTCTCTCAAAACTGCCAAAATGCCTGTTGATATTAAGGTATTGAGAACCTGGATCATCATGAGTTGCTGTCTAGTCATGAATGCTTTTGGCCTTGTAATGGATATAGAATTTGGAAAGGGCACGCATGTGTGTAAAATTTGTCTCTAGCACTTTCCACCATGATCGATGTCAAAGCTTGTAATTTGTTCTATCTTTTATATATATATCACTATTAATTAGGTCCCACATGTGGCATTTTCTTCGTTGAGGTTTTTCTTTTAGGTT
>Ga0325405_1000557_pt1 | contig 36310 bp, 26 predicted proteins | sample PopdelMetagenome_21_FD_205663 | JGI IMG/M metagenome (GOLD analysis project Ga0325405, IMG submission 205663) | Populus deltoides microbial communities from Bellville, Georgia, United States - Xylem-Control-R2 | ecosystem: Host-associated > Plants > Phyllosphere > Stem > Wood/Secondary xylem... | reverse complement strand
AAAAAATAGAGAGGGAAGGTTGTTAGACTGCCAGTTGACGTAACTCCCATTCCAGCACGGCCTGGATGGCTGGGCCAAGTCCAACCCCATATATTTCATAATAAAATAATATAATAATATTTAAAAAAAACTTTAATTTTTTTAAAAGGCATTTTAAAACCATTTATGGGTCCCTGTATGTTTTTTCCATTAACTTTGCATAATATTGGATTATAGACTTATATTATAAGTAAAAAAATCAGAAAATTAAAAAAAATCAATTTTTTTCAAAAAAAATTTGTTTTCGTGTATACGGCTAAATCCTAAAAGTTTTTCATGTATATTCGCCTTCATCTTCGCCAAGTAAAGTCTTCTTCCTTCTCTCTGTTTTTGTATAAGTGTTTGCAAGAAAACAGTGCGAAGGTAATTTAATTACCGTCGCACTGTGCAGTGCACGCGTGAGTTGATTCACACGTGACTGCTGCCCAACTGGGTCACTGGCTTGGGCCAATGACCAGGCTGGGTCCAACTCAGCCCATATTGGATGGGCTAGACCCAGCCTTAAAAAAAGGAAAAAAAATAAAGAGTGGGTCGGGTCTGGGCTTTAGACCCAGCCGGCCCAAATTGTGTTTACTAAGGGTGTGTTTTGCCAAACACACCCTTATGTCTTGACCATAATTTTTATGTCCATTTTAGTTTGATATTTGGCCAAACAAGCCCTTTTTTTTATATCAAACAAATTCTAAAAATATTTGAGGATCTTTGTTGATTTATTTGTGAGCCCCTCGCCCTTTGATTTTTTTTTCTTTATGTTTTGTATTTTTTTCAGTTATGTGTTTAATCTATGGACTATTACTATTAAATGAAAATTTGTTGTGCAATACTTTTTTTTATTTTCATCTAAAAAAGGCAAATAATAATAAAGAATAAACCAAAAGGAAAATGGCATAGAAAAATTATTCTTCAAATTCCATTTTGTGCGAAATTATTCACTGACGCCAGAGTTAGAAGTATCGTATTTTTTTTTTGGATTTGTGCGATATTTACCAACGCTAGAGTTGGAAATATTCGTAGGAATTGTTCACTGACGCCAGAGTCAGGAACACGAAAGGAAGAATAAAAAGAAAAAAAAGAGAACAAATTATTAGTAATTTAGACAAAACCCACAATGCAGCCTGCCTCAAGTAGAACACTTAAGGGGTGCTAGCATCTTCCCTTTTGCATGATCAGTCCCGTGCCATAGAATCTCTGTTGACTAGTTAGGGTTCCTAGTGACCATAATACTAAGTGGCGACTCCTCAAACAAGATATTTTCCCTTAAAAGAACAAGATGACAAATATTTGTTCTTTTTTCATGAGATTTAACTTTTAATCGGTCGTCGCGATGTCCGGGTGTGACAGAATGATGACTCCATTAAGGACCACTAGGACTATGCTTTGCTATTTGTCTTTTATTGCTTAACAATGTTTGTCGTATGACACGACCAAAAGAGTTGATGTCTTCTCCCAAATGTAGGAGTGTCGAAGTAATAAATAACCCTGCAAGACCGATGTCGAACCACATGAAGGTTAACTATATAAACTACAAATAAAGAAATAGATAATAACAGAAAAGGAGTTGAAGAGAGCTTTGAAATGTGATATTGATGTAAGGATTTAAACAAATATAAAACAATTATCAATGTTAGAGGATCCACTAATGATATTTCAAATAAGTATAGTATAAACTCTTTTTATTACTCAACTGGAAACCACACACAAAGGAGGTTCCAATCAGATTATAAATTGTTAACATGATTACATTAGTTATCATATTCAAATAATGCTAATACTTGTAAATGTTGTCAAATATTCATGATGTTAATTTATGTTAACAACAAATCAAGTTCCTTTCATAGCACAAATGTTAGTTATATCATACAGTTCGGCTATGAAAGTGCCAAGTATTTGTTGTACCAAGGGTTATACAACATAAATCTAGATTAACCATTTAACAAGCAAAGTATTAAGAATGAATAAGATAACAAATACAAAACATGTTAGTATCAAACATTAAAAACCATGTTAAATTTATACTATACTTATTCTTACACCATTAGTTTAACCTTTTCACCTTAACATAATAAACTTAGCTGAACATTATGAATAAGAGAAACATAGAAAAACAAGATGAGAACATGATTATATAAGTATAATAAAGGAAATGAAAGGTATAAACAAAAGATTAATGAAAGCAAAACTTAAGCATTACAAAAATATAAAGAGAGAGAGCAAGAACATGATCTTGATCTGAAAATCAAGATGCCTAAATGCATGGCAAATGCCTCCTTTTATAGACCAAAATTCAGAACTATTGATTTGATGACTAATTGTTGAGTGGGTGGCCACCTCTTGACTTGGTAACAATCTTTATCTTCTTGTCTGCAGAAAACGTCATTGCTAACATTAGAATTTGAACAGATAGTCTCATAAAAGTTCTGGGAAATTCTGTCAGCTTTCCAATAAAATACGAATCGGTGTATTTGGACTTCTAGCACTCGAGATATGGGCTGAACACTGAACAGTTTCTGGGCTGCAAGACAGATTCCGACTTCTCCGTTGTTGCTACCATTTGAACTCGAAAATGATACTTTTAAATCTTGGACTCTTCATGAAAGTTTTAGGCCTATGTCTTAGCTTTCCATACATATAAACCAAACTTAAATCCAAGTTCTACAAATCCAGTTATGATCCAATAACTGAATGGTGTTCCAGTTTGGACTGAACCAACATCTCTTTTCTAAGCTTAGCCCTCTCTTTGTCTTCTCAATTTCAGTAGTTAAACTCATCAATCAATCATTTAATTTATGTGATAGGCCTACATTTAAGATGAACATTTACCATAAATTAAAGATATCTTATATTATTAGACATGTTATTATAAAACATGCTCTAGTTAAGGAGTTATTGATACTTTAAGTGCAAAATAATGATATAAAACCTTGATAAAAATACACTTTTAAGTATTAATCACCGTACAGTTTGTTTTCTTTTATTATTGCTACGTGGTGTTTATCAAGATTTATTTTCTTGATATTTTTACTATTTTAGCATGCATAATTATTCATGTATATCTTGCATATATATTGGATATGGATCTAGGTCTTCACGCATCGCTCATCTCATTTTTAAAATTATATGGGTATCAACTTTAAGATAAGTGGAGTAACGGCACCCCCAATGGCTTTAGCTTGGGTAAGGCTCGCAAAACTATCCAACTCTCGCATGATTCTTTGCTTGACAATGGTCAATATGCTGAACTGATATTACTCAGGGCCTCTATCTTCACGTTGCTTGTAAACCTCATATCGACCTTTCAAGGATGATCACTGAGCATGTGAAAGACCTTTGAGACTAGATAGCAAAACTACCCTGATGCATTTAATGATTAGAACCTATCCTTTAGGTAAATCCCTATATAATTTCACTGAGATAAGCTTAACATGTAAACATCCTTATTACAGGGCTTTCAGGTGACATAATGGTTATTATTCGTGAGTTAACAATTGTTGAGTATGGACTCGAATCTGAATCCTTGCAAATGATCGTGGGAGACTGCCCTAGACTGAATGCTAGTGAGACAACGCTACTCAAAGACATTAGGTGCATAATAAATGACACCAACTGATTGTTTTCGCTCACCAAGTATCAGATAGATGAAGCAGAATTTGCCATGAAATATGGGAGGATTTTCCAGCTTTTGAAAGTGTCGTTATTGTCATCAGCTATAAAAGCCTTGACCCATTTTTAGGATCCTAATTACCGACATTTCACATTTTAAAATGTCGATATGAAACCTACCATTGAAGAGTATAGTGTGTTGACTGAATTCCCCGAAAATACCCATAAAGTGTACTTTTGCCAGAGAATCAATGACACCATAGATGAGTTTGCCAAATTGTTAGGAATCCCTCAGCTAATCCCGTATAGAGAGAAGGATAACTCTGGGGGTCTTAGATGGAAACGGCTGGAAGAGTTGTTGATTGCTAAAAAGGCTAATCCTCGTGCTAAAATAGAGAAACACAGAATATTGCTTTGGGAATATTTGGATTAGTTTTATGTCCCTCTACTACGGGAATTATCAATCTGGAAGCCGTTAATTTGTTTGTGGAGTATGAAAAGACAAAGATCAACCCGTGTGCAATGATTTTAGCCGAAACCTTCTTGTCTCTTAATCATTGCAAGAAAACAAGTAAAGGTTCCATGAGATGTTGTGTCTCTGTTACGATGTCGCGATGTCGCGTCACACAAATTAATTACCTTAGCTTAAAACACAACACACAAAATAGTATAGAGCAAGTGACACGATCAAAGAGTTCATATCTTATCCCAAGTGTAGGAGTGTCAAAGTAATAAATAACCCGGCAAGACCGGGGTCGAACCACATGGAGATGAACTATATAAATTAATAATAATAATAACAACAACACCAGCAGCAATAATGATGATGATGGTGATGATGAGTTAAAGAGGACTTTGAGATGTAAGATTAATGTGAAGATTAAACAATGATAAAAACAAATGTCAATATTAGAGGATCCACTAATAGTATTAGAGATAAGTAAAGTATAAACTCTTTATAAATTATCAACATGATCATATTAATCATCTTATTTACGTAACACCATACTTATAAATTTTATCAGGTATTCATGATGCTAACTTATGTTGACAACAAATCAAATTCCTCTTATAACAACGATGTCGGCCGAAGACTATAAAGGATCAAGCATTTGATGTACCAAGTGTTATACAACACAAATCTAGATTAACCATTTAACAAGTAAGATATTAAGAATTAATAAGATAAAAATGATAAGACATGTTAATAGCAAACTTTCTTGGATATAAACATTAAAGTCCATGTTGAGTTTATATTATACATATTCTAACACTATTAGTGAAACATTTTCACCTTGACATAATTAACTTAGCTATACATTATGAAGAAGAAAAACATAAATAAATAATATAAGAACATAAACATGATATAAGTTAACTAAGTATAGTAAAGGAAATGAAAAGCATGAACAAGGGATTAATGGAAGCAAAACTTAAGCATTACAAAAATATAAAGAGAGAGAGCAAGAACATGATCTTGATCTAAGAACCAAGATTCCTAAATGAATGGCAAATGCCTCCTTTTATAGGCTAAAATTCAGAACTATTCATTTGGTAATTGATTATTGATGTAGTGGCCAACTATTGATTTAGTGGACTTGATGAACAGCAGCAGTCAAGCATTTTGGCTGGATGAAATGACATTGATGCAATCAGAATTTGGCAAAATGTTCCCCATGCAAGTTGTTGAAAATCATCTTATCTTTCCACCCATAAATTGTCAGAGCATTTGGATCACTAGAGCTCGAGATATCGCTAAAATATTGAGTAGTGCTTCTGGTGGACGTGGTGGATAGCCCTCAAGCTCTTGTCTGGATGAAATGTCATTGCTAACATCAGAATTGTAGCAGGTTGTCTTCATGAAAGTTGTTGAAATTGTCTTATCCTTCCACTCACCAAATTTGATGTCATTTTGCCTTCTAGAACTCCATCTATGGGTAAAATTATGAGCAGTGTTTGGGCTGAATTGCAGAACAAATTCTGATTTCTCTTTTGTAGCCAAACTTCGAATTTGAAAATGGCAGATTTGGGTCTTACACTATTCATGAACATTGTAGGCCTATTTCTTAGCTTTCTATCCATATAAATCAAACTGAAATCCAAGATCTACAGGTCCAAAATATAACCCAATAACTTAACAGTGTTCCAATTTGAATTGAATCGGTATCTCCTTTCTAAGCTTAGCCTTTTCTTTGTCCTTTCACTTTCAATAGTTAATCACATCAATCAATCCTTTGAATTGTGAGATATGCCTACATTTAAAATGAGTATTTACCATAAAATAAAGTTATCTTATATTATCAGACTTGTTATTATAAAACATGTTCTGGTTAAGGAGTTATTGATACTTCAAGTGCAAAATGATGATATAAAACCTTGATAAAAATGCATTTTTAAGTACTAATCAGCAAGCAAGGGGTTGATCCCACGAGGAAGGTTCAAGTCAGATTTTTATGTTGAATGATATGCACCTTGAGGGGGTTGTGAAGTTATCTCGACTAAACAAAAGAAAACAGAAAACTTTCAAGCGAAATCAAATAAAATCAGAAAATTATCAAGAGAACAAACCTTAGTCACAAGTAAACGTCCACCTACAAAAATCAGAACTGATCATGGAAACGAGACATCAATTTATATTCTGAATATTTATCTCTTCTTAACATTGATTAGTTAACGGATCTGCCATATAACTAACCCTAATCATCAAACAACCACAGTGTCCGCACTAGTAATTTAATTCAATGGTAACCTTAAGAACTAGATAAGTTGATTAATCAAGAAAACATAATTGTCCGTAGTTTATGTTTGATTTGATTGAATGTTCTCCCTAATATTAATAATGTAGATCCGCCACAATTATTAAACTCAATTGCTTCACAAGTTCATATACCACAACTTCGGTTTTGATATCAAACTTAGCAATAGATTGTCTACAATAATAACTTAGACTCTAGCAATTAAAATAAACAATCATAGGAAAAATAAGCATAGGAGAACAAATATATTCATCATATAAATTGAAATGAAAAGGTAAAATAAATCTCACAGTTCTTGAAATCTGAAGGTTTCTGTGTCCTTGCAACCAAGAAAAAGAGTTTAGCCTTGCATGTTTGTTGAACAACTAATCAAAAAGAAGGAGGATTGCATGATTTCAGGTTTCTTAGAGGAAAGGGGCATTTTTCTATTCTTGGCTGGTTGTCCCCCCTTCTCTTCTCTCATTCTTTTTATATCCTAGGAAACCCTAGTCTCTATTTTACAAAATAGTCCTCCCTTAAATAGACAGTTTACATTTAAGTACGTCAATAACTATTTTCCTGAAAAAGAGAAATAGTCTTGCATGAAATCTTCAAGCTTTGACTTAGAGGAGCTAAACTGCTGAAATAAAAACTTGGATATTGTTTTAGATGCTTCGAAATGTAATTTGGACTCGTTTCTTCACGAAACCTGTTTGTTGGCAGAATTCAGTTGTCATCTTTGAAAAATCATATCTCCCTCATATGACATATTTTTTGGCTAAAGGTTGGAGTGTTGATAGGTCTGTGAGTCAGAAATCCAAAACAATTGAGTTTGTATAAAATGGATTTCTATAGCTTAAGATATTCAAGTCGGAATGTCCGAAGGTCAACATTAGCAGATTGCGAGATTTGACTTTGAAGGTTATGATTTCCATGCTCTTCTCTATTTTATTTTCTTGCCTTCAATTTCCAAAAAGGTATGGATGTTAGCTTTTTAATGCCACTGGAATCACTTCATTTCCACCTCTAGAGCTCACGCTCTGCACAAAACATCGACTAAAGGTCAAATCTGCCAATTACCTCCAATTTACTTCTTTTTGTATCTTCCAATTTAAAAGTGCCTTCAAAACATAAAATAAAGAATATCAAGGCATTTTATATAAAAACCATAAGCAAAACACTAGTTAAATATGGGTGAAACTATCGAATAATATGGTTGCATCAGTCTCATTACTATTCATTTGGTTGGTAAGCCATATAGAAATGGAAACACCAATATTCAAAAATTTCAAGTGGTTCAACCAAAAGCCACTCGAGTTGTTCGTGTCAGGGGAGTGGGAGAGTTTTTCTAAAAGCGATTAAAAGGTAAAATTACAAAGACTTTTATTAAGCGTTTTTAATTAGAGAGCTCCGTGGATGAGGAATATGGCAAGCTTGATGAGTTATAGGGAAAAGCCTTGGGTGCCATTAATTGGAGTAACAGGTTATGTCAGTTACGCACCGACCTTAGTTGCAAGGCAGCACGGGAAGATACAGAGCATCCCTAGTACAGTCGACATAGCTCAATTTACCGAGATCTACAAAGGGGCCACCATGGAGATGCTAGAAAGCATTAAGCAAGATTGGAAATCTTTATTACTGATAAAAAAAGGAGAATGGATCGAGGAATCCCACGGTTAGCGAAAAATATCCTAAATGGCGTAACAGAGGAGTTACCAACATGGTAGAAGTTTCTGAATCTGTGGGCATCCGAAGAAAGAGGGCGAGTTATGAAGAAGAATTGGGAGAGCAAGTAAAATTGTTGCAAGCTGAGCTTAAAATAGAGTTAAGAAGGTCCCTAGAGCATCAGTTAGCCGAGGAAAAGACTATGAGGAAGTTGGCTGAGGAAGAAAGAGACTCTATGGGCCGAGACTTGATGAAAACAATGGACGATTTGGAATCACTAAAAGCCATCAATCAGGACAATACGCTTCAAGTAGAAAAGGCCTAGTATTGGGAGGAACTGGCCGTCATAACCCAAGCCGTAGCAAGCAAGTGTTTAACATATATAAGAGAACTCAAGAACAGCTAAAAGAAGCTGAAGCGGAGTTAGGAAAAACCAAGAAGATAGTCAAAGCCACCCAGAATTTAAGAGCTAAACTCAATAGTAGTAAAGTTTAGGCAAAAACATTGAAGACTAGGTCGCCCTCTTACGAGAATATACTGACATTTTTGAATGGTCATATGCTAATATGTCGGGCCTGGATACCAAAATAGTGATACATAAGCTACCTTTAATTAAAGGTTACAAGTCAGTCAAGTAGAAGCTAAGAAGGACAAGACCTGATGTGCTACTCAAGGTAAAAAAAGAGATAACAAGACAGTGGGATGCTAGTTTTTTGGAGGTAATAGAATATTCTGAGTGGGTGTCTAACACTGTAGTAGTGCCCGAGAAGGACAATAAAATTAGGGTGTGTGTGGATTTTTGATATTTAAAGAGGGCAAGCTCGAAGGATAAAAATAGAATCTCAGTGACCTATTCTTCTCCCCTCATTTTCTATTGACCATTGGATCATGAATTTCACTTCTTGCCCATTGTATTTTTATAAAATCTTATGTTGAATTTTGTACATGTTAATTAGCTTGCATGAGACATGTTGATACGATTCAAGCAATGTCAAATTTAGATTTTGACGTAAAATTTTATACTGTTCAATTCTACACTATTGAGCATAACTTTCAACTATGCTCAATAGCATAAAACTGAACTGTAAAAATTTTTATGTTAAAATCTGAATATAACCTTACTTTGATCGTATAACATGTATCTTTACTTTCTGATTAAGCAATTATTATTTCAAAGATGTTTATGTTTACAATGTGTTATTTTTCAAATATTTTTTAATCTTTATCATTTTCTCAAAAGTTTTACCAAATTATGTTAGAATAGTGAAAAAGAAAAAAGAAAAAAACCCAAAAATTATCCAGCTGCAGACTGTGAGTTTTTTTAACATTAGTACAGTAAAAATAAAAAATCAATAAAATACCACAGTTCAAAAATAATTAAAGAAATAAAACATCTGAAGAGTTGCTTATGTCATATGCTACTCACAACCCATGAGTCGCTTATGCCACGACTCGCCTAGAAATTGCCGAGTTCTGCTGCTTTGATCAATTTTCCTTTTCATGTTAACTCTTGTTTATGCACTTGGCAACCTTGTTACCATGTTTTAAATGTCTTTGTCCCCCTTTCCTCCACGTTCATTGACTTGAAACTTGTTATTTCCCAAATATTTTATCATTTTTTAATTTTTACAGTGAAAAAAAAAACTCGGCTGAATGGAAGCACTCTCGTTCATTGATTGATGCTGATATTGATGATTGATTATGGCTGGTGTCCAAAACTAAAGTAATTGTTATTTAATTTCCAGTTCTTGTCAACATCCTTGGGAGGCAAATAAGCTGCTGACTTTTTTGTCTTCTGGTCATGTCCACCACCAAACAACCTACGGTCCAGCAAAATGAGAGTAGTAAGCACTATGGTCCAGCAAAATAAGAGTAGTCATCTCCGTCGGCTGACTGACCAGTAATAAATTATGATATTGTATGGAAACATGGTTAAAATTATATTTTTTTTTATATTATTTTGATATGTTAATGTTATAAATATTTTTAAAAAATAAAAAAAAATATTTTAATATATTTTTAAACAATATATACTTTGAACCACTAATATACTTCCAGACATTTCAAAATTCATTTGTAAAAGCTATAGCTTTTATTTATATGGTGCTTACCGTTGCAGCTATTATAATTATATATAAAAAATATTTAATAAAAGATATTGTTAAAATATTTTTTTATTATATAAGGTTTAAATTTTAAAATATTTTTAATAAATATTTTTTTCAATTGCTTTTGAAAAAAAACATTAAAAAAAAATATTAAATCTTATCAAGTTGCTATCTGGAGTCCAAGTGTAACAACACTTCAAAGAATTATAATTCGCCCTAAATTAAAACAATGAAATGATTTTTTTTGTTTTTTTAAACAAAATTATTATTTAATTGTTAAAGATAAATTAGTCTTTTCTATATAATCTATGAGTTAGTATTATATTGATTAAGACAACTTGATCTTTTTATATTTTAAATACACATTAAAATGATTTAAATATCATTAAAATTAAAAAAATAAAATTGGATGCAAGGGCTTTGGTCTTTGGTATTTTTTTTATTATTTTCTTGAGTTATGTTTTTTAAAATTCTGTCCCTTAACATTTAATTTCATCCAATTTTTGTATCTAGTTTAGTTATCATTCTTTTTATTGCTATATTTTTATCATTTTCTTGATTTGTTTTATTTTTTAATTTAATCTCTCATTATTTTCTTTCATTTTGTTTCTATAACAAATTTTTTTCTTATTGTTTTTATTGCTATTGTTTTTTAATCTTGGATGATTAAAGATTTTAGTTTCGAAGAGTTGTCGAATTTAACTTGTTTTTTTTTAATTCTTTTTTAAAGTTGATTGTTTTTAATTTCAGCATTTGATATTAGGTTATTGGGCATTAAACTTTGTATTTTTTTTTAATGTGGGATTATCCTGATCTCTCATCCCAAGTCACGAGTTAGTTAAGTCTGGTTGACACAAAAAAAATTTAGATTTTTTTTCAAATTGATTTTTTTTCATGTTTGTCTTTCATCATTTAGTTTACTTGAGAGTTAACCTCTATTTTTATGTAATTTTTTTTGTGTAGAGTTATCCCGATCTCAGGACTAAGTCGTGAATTTGACATGTTAACTTGAGTCAAGTTTTTTAATAATTTGTTTTTAAAAAATTTGTACTTCAAAATTTATTTTGCTGGTAATTAAACTTCAAATTTCTTTCATTATCTTTATCTGAGGTTATCTTGTTTTCATTTAGTTTTTGCTCTATTATCAAATAAGATCTTTAAGATATTTTAAAAATATTTAGACTGTATTTTTTCATAATACTGGCAAACATTTATTTTTTTATTAGTCATTGACTTTTTTTGTTTGGATTTTTTAATTTTTATTTATTTTTTTAATCATACTATTAAATTAACTAAAATTATTGAACTTATTTAATTCAATAATCCGAACCCTAGATTTTTTTTTCTTTTTTAAAATACTATCATAACATAAATATTTTTTTAATACTTTTAAAAATATATAACTCGACCTACATTGTACGCGAGTCATCTTGTAATACATGCAATGTATAAAAATGCAATTTATAACTTCACTTGCAGGTTTGTTTATTTATTTATCATTTCTTTTTTTCCATATTTGAAATATAAGTTATATGTACTCATAATAAAGGGGTGGGGAATATAATACTTTGCTTGAAATCATCTTTTTTTTTTTGTGTATATTAAAAAGCCGTTTGTTTGGGCGTGATGTTTTAAAATCAAAAGCATCATTTTGGTTATTTTTTATTTGAACAGCAATTTAAAATATAATATACCGCTAAAATAAACGAGCACTAATTCCACAATTTGAGATAATTTCTCTCTTGTTATGTTATGTTTTTTTTTTAGATTTACTTTAAACTGATCTTATTTTATTAAAATAATACTATTTTAAATTTATTTAAAAAAAACCTAAAATGATATTGTTTTCTAAGTTTTTTTCTTAAATCACAATTTAAATTGACATTTGAGCTCACAAGTGAACCAATAACCTGGATCTTTAACTGGATGTACCCGAATAGAGTCATAGAACCACGGTCAGGAAACAAGTGCAGATCCCTTTTTTATCCACCGAAAGTGTTTTTTTTTTTTTTTTAATTTCCACTTCTGCTTTTCCTTGTCTTCCCTCAAACTCTAGCATAAGAGATATAGATTCTGACCCTTGTTGAAAGGAAAGAAGTACATTGATCACGTGAATAGTAGATTTTTACTTTTTATTATTCTTAAATTTGTGAAAAGCAGTTAAAAGATATAGATTTGAACCTCGTCGAAAGAAAAAAAGTACACTGATCATGTGAACAGTAGAATTTTACTTTTTATTATTCATAAGTTTGTAAAAAGCAGCTATAGTTATTTTTTATAAACTTCTAATTTATTTTAAATTTCATGTGGGTTTCATATCTACAATAAAATATTTTTTATCATAACCAAATATTGTTTTAAAAGGAAAAGCTATCGTGTAAATAAATAGATGCTAAAACATTATCATCACTGTAATTAACATAAAATTATTGTTAATATTTTTTAAAATTAGTATAAAACTCATCTCAAAATTTCATTAAACAGTTTAAGTTTTCAACTTAAACACTTCATTTGATAATTGATGTCATTCTAAAATCTTTTGAATTGTCATTTTATGGAAATAATTTTGAAAAAAAATAAATATTTTTTATTTTGATATATTAATGTAAAAAATAAATTTTAAAAATTAAAAAAATAATTATTTTAATATATTTTTAAATAAAAATCAATTTAAAAAATAATTATTATTAAAATAGCAGTACACAAGCTGTTAATCACTCGATTGATGTGAGGTTTATTCCTCAATTATATCATTCACGACTTGACAAATCTCTCTGTAAAGGACAAAATTTTCTTTTCTCGGTTCACATTTCATTTACTTGCAAATTGCAGCGAATTTTCCACTTTACATCTGCTTAAATTCAAAACCTTTTCGAGTTGATTGTAAGTTCATCCATGTAACAAGAATTAATCCACCATTTTATAGATTCACTATGTATTCTTATCTTAAAAAGAAGATGTCTACCTTTTTGCATTGGTAAGTGAAGCTTAAAGTGACCAAAAAGCAACATTAATTCTTCTCTTTATTCTCTTCTTGTTTAATGATATCTTTATTTGAACAAAGAATCGAATGTGATCCAAGATTGCGTTCTTGTCTTAAAATCGAAATGTTTAGCTGCTTTGGTGGATTTGAGGCTTAATCGTTAAGTAACCAAGAAATAACATTCCCGCCTCAAAATGGAAATGTCTAACTTTTTGCACGGAAACTGATGGTGCAAAAAATATGAAAACAGGGGAGGAAGAGAGGAGGCTTAAATGTTAAGTAACCAAGAAATAACAGGGACCACTTATTTTCAGTCCTCGGATGTGACGATGCTTTTGGCCCCTTTCCTTCATGTTCTTCCATCTCTTTAGCATCTTCCTACTTGCTTGACGCGGTTTTGAACAAGATAGAATAATAATAATAATAATAATAAAAAAGATTTTTTAACAAAGAGTTGTTAACCATCTCCATCGGTTGCCAAGCAAGTTGCGGGTACTTTTTAAAACGTTTTTATATTAAAAAAAATATTAAAATAATATATTTTTTATTTTTTAAAATTATTTTTGATATCAGTACATTAAAATGATCTAAAAATATCAAAAAAATATTAATTTAAAGCAAATAAAAAAATAAAAAAAAATTCAAATTTTTTTAAAAAAATTTAAAACAAAAAAACAAACATATTCTAAACTCTCCCACGCTAGCCTAGCAAATTGAATTGCAGTTGATAATGGAGGGTTGATGCTTTACTTGGAATTGTCCTTTTTCCCATGGATGTATAGTTAGTTAGTTAGATAATTCAACTCATTTTGTTTTTCAATCTGTACGTATAATAGCTAGAAATGAGAGAGGATTCTTTAACTCCTCCTCTTAAAGCAACCGGGGAGATGTTGTTGAACTGGAATCTTGTTTTTCCCTTCCTTCTTTGCAACAAAATGTATATGTCATCCAATTCAACCCAACAAACACGTCCAAATCATCCAAAACTTCTTCTGAAATTTTTCTTAAAAATAAAGATTATAATTGGTTAGTAAATGGTATTTCCTTTTCATTGGAATAGAAAATAAAGAAAAACAATTTCCTTTTTATTTAAAATGGTATTTGGTTAGTGCTTGAAATAAATAAAAAAATGTCACTTTAAAAGGAAATTGTTTTTCTTTCAAAGCATATCGTGAAGGAAAGTTATAAATCATTTAATATGATATGTTTTAAAGGGAAAGCAATCTCTTCTTCTTAAAGTGATATTTATTCTGATCTCAAGGGCTTATTAAAATATTCCTAGTAAATATTTTAAACGTAGAACAATAAAACCTAACTTTTATCTCGGCATCACAACATTGAATAGTTTCTTAATTAATACCCCTGTTTTTGCACTTTCTTAATTGGTAGGCTGTGTTTTTGCCTACATTGCAAGATCATATGGTGAAGGTGTAAAAGTGTTAGCATTTAAAACTTAAAAGGATAAAAGTGAAGTTGTCCTATTTTTTTATTTCTGAGTTCCCGCTCTTTCCTTGGTTTGTCTCAGGTCTCCCCTCTTTCTATAAACGTGGGGTCCCCTCAATTTTCAGGGTCCACATAAATTATAGTCCTAAACAAACCTTGGAACAATCAATGATGACTACACTTTTCTCTGGACCAGCCGCCTGTATCTTTAGCGGCACCACCATTCTGTTGATGCTGACGATGTTATGTCTGTCTTCTTTAACTTCTTTTTTTTTCCCTTCTCTCTGACGTTGCCGGAAAGTAGCCTGATTGACGATTTTCTCTGTTTCTATATCACCTTCTCTCTCCGCTTTCTGAATAAACAAACTGAATTCTTGTATCAGAATAAAAGTGGTTGAAAATACGAGATTAGCATATTTTTTCTTTGTTTTTTTATATTTCAATCCTTTATTTTTTTGATAATTTCAAGCTTAATTTATCCATTTCAAAAAACAAATTTTAAAATAAAATTAAATAAGATTCTTCGCTGCTCATACAATAGTATAGCACTTGAGGAAAACATATTACATATTAACAAAAACTAAACCATATGTAAAACCTTGAATTATAATAGTAAATTGATGATTTTTCCTTAAAAATATTACACAATATTGTCCTTCAATGATAAAATAGTTTTTTTGTTATGTTTTTTTTTGTTATTTTAGAATTATTTAGAGGTAATTATATCTTTTCATAATTTTTAAAATTATTTAGTCCTTTTCAAAGATTAAAAAAAAACATTGGTGTACGGGCTATTTCAATATTTTTTTTTGGCACGCATAGTATAATTACTCTATTTCATTGGAATAGAAAAATAAAATTTAGGCTTGATTTTAATAGCATTATTTCACATTATTTATTTTTCGCAATTATTATATGGTTCTGGATGATTTGATAATTTAATTAATACAAAAAAATTATTGATGTGTTCTGATTTACCTTATCATCTTTAGGTGACATGTGTGGTGGCTCATGACGAATAAAAACTACTTTCCTTGATGTTCTTTAATTCACAACAGCAAAGGTGTCTTAGTAGGCGGTGGGTGTGGCTTAATTCCCTACAATTGTCTTTATTTTTTTTTGTTTCTTTCTTTCTTGGTTTCTATGCATGCTCTTGTAATATTTCACAACAACCTTTCAAATGTTTTTAGAATTTGGTTTATATTATTTTAATTGTTGTTTTTTTTATTTGAATTAATTTATAAAATTAATTTTTTTAATTTAATCCTCCATTATTTTTTATTTTGAATTTAATACTTATTTTTTTATTGCTATTTAATTTATTTGGGATAGTTTTTAGAATTTATTTTTTTTACAAGTTCATCGTCCTTCATTATATTTACTTATAAGATTTTATCCTTATTTTTTTATCCTTATTTATTTTATTTTAAATAGTTTTTAGAATTGATTTTTCTTTCAAGTTCATCCTCCTTCATTATATTTGCATATAAGATTTTAACTTTATTTTTTCGATTGTTATTTTCTTGACTTTGATAAGTTTTTAAAATTGATTATTATTTTTATTTCATCATTCAATATTAAATTGAGTTTCTTGATTGATCTCGAGTCTAAAATTTGATTGTAATTTGAGGGATTAACCTAGGTTTATAAGATTCACCCGAGTTCATTTGTTATTTTTTTAACTCATGTTTTTTAATTTTATCATTTATCATTTATTATTTGATTTAAATGGATATTGGACTCTGTATTTTTTTTATATGAAAATTTTCACTGATTTTAAATAGAACTCAGGTTATCTCAAGTCTTTTTATACTTTGTTCTTTATTGGATGTAGCTTTTTTGTTAAAGAGTTTTTCTTAATTAAATTAAATTAATTGCTCAAGATTTATCTTAGGAAATATATCGTCCAACATGTCATTATCTCTGTTTATTTTTAAAAAAAATTAAGGTCATAAAAAAAATCTGACCTGCAACATAGTGTGAGGTGAAAAATCATTTATTTTTTTTAAGCTCATATTTTCTTTAGTTTTATCTTTCAGCATTTAATTTATTTGGAGATCGAGCTCTTTTTTTTTTTGTTTCTATATGATTTTTCTCTAATTTAAAAAATAACATGAGTTATCTCAAATTTTTTTATTTATTGTTTGTCGCTAATTTTCTTAATCGTATTATTAAATTAACTCGACTTAATAGATCCAGTCAAATCAATTATCAAAGACTCAAATTTTTCTTTTTTATTCTTTAAAAACATTGTCATCACTTGAGCATTATTTTTAAAATATCATATTATTAAATTAACTTGGCTCAGTAAATCCAGTTAGGTCAATGACCCGAGTTTCATATTCGTCTTTTTTTAAAAAAAACTTTGGTCTGGACCGCGGTACACCACCGACCACCATTCTAAATTTGCTCAAATTATTTTTTTTGAATTTATTTTAATGAATGTTTTTTTTTTATTTTGTGCCTTCAATATTTGGTTAATTACAACTATTATTTCTAATTTGTTTCGATTTAGATTATATGGTGTTATCACAGGTTCATTTAAGTGTGGTTAGCCCTGATCTAGTGTGTATACATTTCAATATTTTAAAATTTCTTCATCCATTTAACATCAAACTTTTAACTTTATAGTATTTTAATTTTTTTTCATGATTATAAAAAATAATTGGATCCGCAACGTATCACAGTCAATAACCAGTACTGTTGAGTACTCCTAAAGAGTTGAATTTAGAGTAGTGGATAGGGAGCTTCGTTTTTTTACCAGCAACACTTAAATATCAATAACAGATACCTAGCATAGATAGCTTCATATTTTATAATTAGATCGAAGAAGTAATTTATTCGCATTCATGAAGATTAAGACTGATAGTATCTCAACTTGGAAAAAAAAGGGGAAAAATTAGTACTCATAAGTCAAATTTAATTTGGAGGGGTGGGTATTTCATATTTAGGATAAAAATTCAGGCTGTTTCTTCTCCTTTTTTTTTTTTGAATTTTGAAATTCAGATTTTGAAGCTATTACTTATAAGAATTAACTAAAGGATAAATGCCTGCGTGCTGAGTCATTTATTACTTTAAATTAATTTTTAATTTTTATTCTTGTAATTAAATTTACTGGGAAGAATTAAAAAAAAACACATAAATAAAAATTATATATTATCAATATTCAATACAATTGATTTTCACTGGAATATTTGATTTATATTTCTCTCTTAATCTAACTAACAATAAATGAATTACTAATCTAACTAACAATAAATGAATTACAATAAACAAGCTTAATGAATGCTCAAGGATGTTCCAAGAGCACTGTTTAATCTTTGTGTTCATGAAATCATCAAGTAAAATCATCTAAAAGGTTTGGAATCTGACGTTAAAACACTTTACCATAACTAACTCATAGAATTCATGTTTTTAAAAATTTTAATTTTTTTTTTAAATTTAATTTTTTTTAATGTTTTGAATCGTGTTTTAATATACTGATCTTAAAAATAATTTTAAAAAAATAAAAAATATCATTTTGATATATTTTAATATAAAAAATATTTTGAAAAGCAACCGTAATCATACTACTAAGCATGTTTTCTTTAACTAGCATTTTAGGACAAGACATAAAAATATTTATTGGAAGAAATAAAATAAATCCATGACAATTTTAAAAAGAAATTTTTGGATGGAAACATGTAAAAATAGCAATATACTTAACAAGCACAGGGCATCCTGACTTTTCACCGTAAAACTACACTTGCTAGCTAGCTACTAATTAAGTACACATTCAGATATGTATTCTCTGCATGTGTCTATTTTGTTACGAGACAATTCTAAAAATTATAAACCGTGGTTACAGGTTTCCTAAGCAGGGGCACATCTGAATATACGCCTATAAAACGAGGGCGTAACAGTTCAATCACACGCACCAGCACCAGCACCAGCACACTCCTCCGTCTTCCACTCTCGTTACTTTTTGTGCAAGACAGACACTCTCCTCTACTCCCCCCCTCACCATATCTCTCTCTAAGAAGCTAAGCAACAATGTCTCGCCGTGGTGGCGGCCGACGATCCGAAACTCGTCGTGACCAGGACTCATCAACTCCGTCACCTTCATTTCAGCGCGGTGGTGGTGGTGGAGGCCGTGGCCGTGGTGGAAGAGGCGGCTCCACTCCTGCTCCGTCTCCAACTCCAGTTCGTGCTCCTACCTCGGCGGCACCCGGCTACCTCTCCGCAACCGCAGGTCCTTCGGCAAAACCAACTCCTCAAGCGGCTTATACAGCGGCGGCGGCGTCTTCGAGTTCCTCTTCAGTCGGGGATCAGCTGAGTCAAGAGACCGCAAAGAAGTTGACATTGGGAGGGACCATTACGACGGGAGGGCTGGTGCCTGTCTCTTCAAAGGCGATAGTGCCTCCGCGACGACCAGATTATGGAAAGATAGGGAAGAAATGTGTGATTAGAGCGAATCATTTTGTAGTTGAGGTTTCTGATAGAGATCTCTTTCACTACGATGTACGTAATGCTCTCTCTTTGACTACGTATTTACATGAACGTACGTTTTAACCAACATCTTGGTTTTCTGTTGGTTAGTTATAAGTCTCAATGTTCAGTCTTTTATGGTTAAAAATGTTATGATTTTGATGAATAGCCGGGTTTTTGGATTAGGTGGCAATAACTCCTGAAATTACATCAAAGAAAGTCAATAGAGATGTAATATCTCAACTTGTTCGTTCTTACCGTGAGTCTCATCTGGGCAACCGGATGCCAGCTTATGATGGAAGGAAAAGTCTATACACTGCTGGGGCATTGCCTTTTGAAGCAAAGGAGTTTGTTGTGAAGTTGGCTGAGAGGGGTGATCCTGCTAGTTCATCCAGTTCTGTCAAGTAATTCCTGCTCTGTTATGCCTATGTGATTTTTGTATGTATTGGCTGTTTGAAAAAAATTATGATTACTGAATTTGTTTTAACTTGCTCATGCCATTGGTTGATGCGCAGAAAGGAACGTCAATTTAAGGTGGCCATCAAATATGCATCCAAAGTTGATATGTATCATTTGAAGGAGTTCCTTAGTGGTAGACAAGCGGATGCTCCACAGGAAACCATACAAATCCTTGACATTGTTCTCAGAGCATCACCATCAGAGAAGTAATTCAACTTAACTGCTTAGAAATGTAAACTTCCTTTTCTTTTCTCCTTACCTTTGCGTGTGTTTGACTAGGTACATTACTGTTGGGCGATCGTTTTTCTCACCTGATTTGGGTCCAAAAGGCGATCTCGGTGATGGAATAGAATATTGGAGGGGGTATTATCAAAGTCTTCGGCCAGCCCAAATGGGACTATCTTTCAATATTGGTACAGCTTCTCTTCTTATATTTATTTTGATTATCCAAAATTTATGCATTGATACTTGCTGTTTTAAATGTAAATCTGTTGAGAATTTCTCCCCTTTAACATCTTATTTTCATATTGTAGACGTGTCGGCCAGATCCTTTTATGAGCCAATTTTGGTAACTGAGTTTGTAGCGAAGTACTTTAATTTTAGAGACTTATCAAGGCCTCTTTCTGATCAGGAGCGTGTTAAGGTAACTTTCGCTTGCTATGATGCACAGCCCAAGATCATTCATGTGAATACACCCACATGCTTTCTCTTTTGCCAAATTGAAATTTAAGTGTCTTGTATATTTCTTTGAGTGCAATTTTCAGGTGAAAAAGGCCTTGAGAGGAATCAAAGTACAAATTACTTACAGTGACTACACTAAAAGCTACAAGGTTACTGGCATATCTAATCTACCAGTAAACAAAACAATGTAAGTTTCTTGGCTTCACACTACATGGATGTGGGTATACTTAAGATTCTGAAGCTCATAGATACTATGGTGTAGACTGTTGATATGTTTTTTTTTGTATTTTTCGAGGTTCCTAAGAATTGTTTTAAAATGAGGGAGACAAGTAAGGTTATGTTTGACTATGTGTTATTAAACTCTATTTACAATGTGTAAAACTTAGTCTGCAGAATAATTCTCTCGGAATCTGAAGCATCAAGCAAGTATTTGGAAGTACTTGACCATTCTTGTATTGTATTGGTGGATGATTTATTGTATCTATCTAATGTATCTTTTTAGTTCTTGTTCTTGGGGCCACACCTACTATAAATTATCCTGATGTTAGCTCAATCGTAAAAAACCAAAAATTGCAGAACTCAGTACTAAGCCTCAGGAAAAGGAATGTCGTACATATTTGTGGTATTAGATGTGAATAATGTGATAATACTATATTTGTGATCCTTTCTCCTATCATTCTGAACTTTCTGCCAGCTTTGTTTCTGTAGGTTTACTCTGGATGATAAGAAAACAAAGGTGTCAGTCTATCAGTATTTTCGGGAGAGATACAATATTGGGCTGAAATATACATCTTTGCCTCCCCTTCAAGCTGGAACTGATGCAAAACCTATTTATTTGCCCATGGAGGTTTGTTATTTTAGATAAGGTCCCTTTGATTATTGTACCTCTGGATGTGGCTATTGATAAGGTTTGCTTATTTTGGTTATTCTTTGCATTGCAGCTTTGTCAGATTGCTGGAGGACAACGATACACTAAGAAGCTAAATGAAAGACAAGTCACAGCCCTTTTAAGAGCAACCTGTCAACGGCCTTCTGCTAGGGAAAATAATATTAAGCAGGCAAATAATCTCTCCTTGACATCTTTATTTCCATCATTGCGAATCTTGATTTTTGTGGTTTATGCGTGTTTTCTTTTTCCTCATTTTTGGCTTTATAAGTAGTCACTCTCTCCATACTTTTCATGTAGATGGTTAGGCAAAATGATTACAGTAGGAATGTGCTTGTGAGGGATGAATTTGGAATTCAAGTGAAAGAAGAACTCACATTGGTTGATGCTCGAGTATTACCCCCTCCCATGGTAATCATTCATTCTGCTTTGGATTCATGGTGTATCCAATGAATTGATTATTAACAGCATTAATATCACTTTTTCCTGTGATCTTGCAGCTTAAATATCATGATACAGGGCGAGAAGCTAGAGTGGATCCACGCTTTGGACAATGGAACATGATAGACAAGGTGGATTGATGATTAACAAGATCATTAGTGATAAAGGCTTGTTTAAGAGAAAGCTTGAGTTTGAGCGTTTATGTTTCATTTTTCACTGTTCATTCCACATTCACCATAGAAGGTTAAGATGATTGTTCTGCTCAAAAATAGTTGTAGTTCTAGGATAGAAAAAGGTGAATGTGCTTCCAAATCAAAAACCAACTTCAATCATAATGTTTGTAAACCATAACTTCAGGTATTTAAGGACTTTTGGAGTCTCTGTGAAAGTATATTTCTGATGTACCCTGAGCGTGCACGCATGTAGTTTGAAAAATGTAGTGATCTTCATGGCTAGATGACTTTCTGAAATGATGATTTTGCAGAAAATGGTGAATGGAGGCAGAATTGATTTCTGGACCTGTTTGAACTTCTCTACAAGAGTGCACAGAGAGTTGCCATTTGAATTTTGTTGGCAGTTAATGGATATGTGCAATAACAAAGGAATGGTTTGACTTCGCCCCTCATTCATTTTTTCTGCCTTTTCCATACCCATCAGTTTCGTTGCTTTTCTGGTAGATTGACTCTTTGAGTTGATTTGAATATAATACTAGGAATTCAACCCAGAACCCATTATTCCAATACGCTCAGCTGATTCTAGGCAAATTGAGAAGGCTCTTCATGATGTTCATAAGCAATGCACTGCAGAACTTGCAAATCAGAAGGGGAAACAGCTTCAGCTGCTGATCATTATTCTACCTGATGTCACCGGATCCTATGGTTAGTAACAGATATGCTTTGAAATTCATACAACAGTTGTTTGTCTTGTAACTAAGATCTTTCTTTCTTGTAGGGAAAATCAAACGTGTTTGTGAAACTGAGTTAGGAATAGTTTCACAATGCTGTCAGCCCCAGCAGGCAAAGAAGCTTAGCAAACAATACATGGAAAATGTTGCTCTCAAAATTAATGTGAAGGTTTGTTGATTTTCCTTGTCAATTTTTTATTCTTCACCCTGCTAGTCATTTGAAGTATTAAATTAAGAATTGGATCTTTCTAGGCTGGGGGGCGAAACACTGTATTGAATGATGCTTTTCATAGAAGAATTCCTCTTCTTACTGATGTTCCTACTATTGTTTTTGGTGCTGATGTAACCCATCCACAAGCGGGAGAAGACGCAGGCCCATCAATTGCAGCAGTATGTTGAGTTGGACTTTATCATTTAATTATGATGTCTAAATTTTCTTCGATGTATTTAATAGTTTTTTTAATTTTTATTTATTAATTTTTTTTTGGGCGCACAGGTAGTTGCTTCTATGGATTGGCCAGAGGTAACCAAGTATAGAGGACTTGTCTCTGCACAGGCTCACCGAGAAGAAATAATCGAGGATCTTTACAAAAAATACCAGGATCCAAAGAAGGGTTTAGTTCATGGTGGAATGATCAGGTAAGGAATTGACTCGCCTACTTCCCCAATGCCATATTTTAGAAAGATTCATAACTGCCATCATTTTGATTCTATTTGCAGGGAACTGTTAATTGCTTTCAAAAGATCCACCGGCCAAAAACCTTTTAGAATTATATTCTACAGGTAACCATATCATTAGATGAATGAAGAGTTGTAGCATTTTTGTGTCAACTCAGACCATTTCTCATTTGACAGAGATGGTGTTAGTGAAGGTCAATTCAGCCAAGTTCTGCTGCATGAGATGCAGGCAATACGACAGGTATTGCGTTGTTGGTTAAGGATAACATAGCTGTGGTCTATTGATACTGCTGTTGGCCATACGTGTTTTAAAATGCTTGATGGTTTAAGTTAGATTTAATGGTTTGTGCTTTCTGTGGTGTGTCCAAAGAGAGGGCTAACCATGTTGGGCAGCTCACACTTTCCATAACCTCTCATATTTCTGTTGATTGTGGTGTTTGTTCCTGGTTGTGGTACAATGCCAGTAAGCTATGCCAGCTAATCTTGCTACTTGCATGATTATCGATTAGATTCTACCATTTCTATGAACTTGTCAATTTCTTATTTCCCTGAATTCAGTTAATGGTAAAGCTTGTGTTTTGATATGCACATTTTAAAATCTTTCTAGGCATGTGGCTCCCTAGAAGAAGGGTATTGTCCTCGGGTTACCTTTGTAGTGGTTCAGAAAAGGCATCATACACGCTTTTTCCCTGCTGACCATAACAGGCGTGATCAGACTGACAAGAGTGGCAATATCTTACCAGGTTTTAAATTTCGCTTCCCCTCAGTTTTTTTGTTTTCTTTTTGTTGGGATCTTATTTTTTTTCCTGAACCTTTTTTTTTTTTTTTGTAATGTTGAATTGTTTCAGGTACAGTTGTTGATACTACAATTTGCCACCCTACAGAGTTTGACTTCTACCTAAACAGTCATGCTGGAATTCAGGTAAGAGATTATGCCAACAGCCAACATGTTGAAATAAATGATGAATTAGTGATCCTGCAGCTCTTGTTATGATATGACATCCAAGTTGATTAAAAAAACATTAAGACACTTGTTATTCTGTCTCTATACATGCAGGGAACCAGCAGACCTACACATTACCACGTGTTGTTTGATGAAAACAAGTTCAGTTCTGATGGTTTACAAACCCTCACTAACAATTTGTGCTACACGTAATGTTTTGGCACCCCTTCCTGATGATATAGTTTGTTATGCGTAGTAAAATCTGGACGTCTTGAATTATTATTATTTTTTCTGATTAGATATTGATTCTCTCTCAGGTATGCAAGATGCACTCGGTCTGTTTCCATAGGTCAGACCATTTTCTCCACTCTTCTTTTTTCTTTTCTTACTGGTAACTTGGTTATTTTCCATCAGAATGTTAATACCTGACATGTTTGAAAATGTGCAGTGCCTCCCGCATATTATGCTCATTTGGCAGCTTTTAGGGCGCGATATTACATTGAGGGTGAAACATCAGATGCTGGTTCATCTGGTGGGACTGCTGAGTTCCGTCCTCTTCCGGTTATCAAAGAAAATGTGAAGGATGTTATGTTTTACTGTTGATGTAGTCGGCCTTTCTTTTGTGTGGATTTTTGCGGCTATTTTGCAGTTTAATCAACTTCCAAAGCATACATCTGGTGCATGCATCACTGTAGTTGATGCGGAAAGATACATAAAGAAAGTCATACGCGCCTACGCGGCACTTCTTCCTTTTTATAGAAATGGTGAAATACAAGGCTGGACTTTTGTCCGCATACAATGCTTTTTAACATTAGGTTCAAAAACCATGTATTGGATGTTCACGTTAGTTCTCTAGTGGAAATAATAAATTTAAGTTAATATTTTGGAGTTTCTAGCATTTTATTATGAAAATCTAGAGTTGTTTGGTTAAGTATTTTTTAATTGAAAATATGAACTCTTGTTTTTAATAATTTTTTAAAAACTAGAATGTTAAAAGTTATAGATTATTTGGTTTTTAACTATAATCATTATGAATCACCATTAATTTTTTTTTTAAATTTATATTTAGAAGAGAGGAATTGCATGTTTAAAGTGCTATCTTTTTATTATTTTTCTATTTAATAAATAATCTATCTTAAATAAAAAGCAAAACTTTATATAAATAATGAGTTTTAAAATTTTTATAAATAGTAAAATATCTATTTATCTTTTAAATAATATTAATATATTATTTAAAAATAAGTTTAGAAATTTATTCAATCGAGTCTTTACTTATTATTTTAAAACTAGAATTATAATACTTGAATTAAATACATTCTAGTGTTTATTCTCTATAATTATTTTCAATTAAATTATACTTGATTAATTATTTCAGTTTAATTTTTATTAATGATTTTTAATATGTGTGATCTATTAAGTTTCTAATATTTTAATTTAATTATAAATTATAATTTTAAATAAATAGAATTCAATAAATCAAATAATTTAATTTGTTATCAATTTAATAATTGATTAATTTATATTTGAAAATCAAGTGCATCGTTTAACAACGTGTCATGAATGGTTTGACTTAACCTTTCAATGACTGATTTTTTAGTGTAATTATTATCTTTTCATCAATAATATTTTGATTTAAACATTTTAGTATGAAGTGTATTTGTCATGTCAAATCATATTTATTCATAATATTATAGTCATTGATCATTTAAATAAGATTTGATTTAAAATTCTTTTCAAATCTCATTTTAACTTGCGCAAGGATTTAACAATCAATACTATTTGAGAATATGTGGAATATTTTATCTAATTCATCCATGGTGATGAATCCTCTCTTGATTATTCAAATACTTTCATATAGTTTATATTATATCCAATTTCTGTCCATTTGTTACCTTTACCAAGATAACGTGTAACAGGATCAAAACATAACACTCCCTATATAAGATAACTTAGTGATTTCAAGTCTAAGAATCACTTACACGACCGTCATGTGAGTCTTTCCATAGACACATGTGATATCTCCATATGGAATTCTCGTGCAGGTCAGTTCAGTGTACATGTTTTATGACAAGCATCTACATATTAGTTTCATGTATCCATTGTATCTTAATTTATGAGAACAACTGCTTTATTTCATAAATAAAAATACATAATATATACCAGTTTTATGGTTCTAATAAATGTTCAGTATTAAAAGAGCATAAGGTTTAAAGATAAATAAGATCTTTATAATTTCATTTGCAAAATGTTTTTGTTTCATAGACTTTATCTTTACTCTGAATTCATTTATCAAACATTAAATTTATAAATTAAATATAAATGAATATTAAAGATAAATAATGCATTTATTTAATAAAATTAAATATGTTCTACATGAATAAAATAGTGTCACGTGTAACCAACTAATTGGCTACATGACATATAAACTAGCAATCTCCCACTTGCACTAAAGCAAATCGGCCATGTATCTAATATCCCTTTATAGACTATTTCTCCCATATATGATTGAAGCAATGGTGTCATGGAAAAATTCTTAGACAACTAAATCTTTGCTGATTGAAGTAAAGGAATATTGTTTCATATTAATAATATGTCATCTACATATAAGATTAAGAAAATGACACCATTCCCACTATCCTTTTTGTAAACACAAGGTTCATCCATATTTTTGATGAAATCAAATTGTTTAATTGTCTATTCAAAATGGATATTCCAACTTTTCAAAACTTGCTTAAGTCTATAAATGAATTTTTATAGCTTGCATACTTTGTTGACCAATTCATTAGATTTAAAACCTTCAGGTTGTGTCATATATACATCCTCGAGAAGATTTCCATTCAGGAATGTAGTTTTGACACCCATTTGTTAAATCTCATAATCATAGTATGCATTTATAGCAAGCAAAATTCTTATTGATTTTAACATAGCTACTGACGAAAAGGTTTTTTAGTGTAATTATTATCTCTTCATTAATAATGTTTTGATTTAGACATTTTAGTATGAAGTGTGTTTGCCATATCAAATCATATTTATTCGCAACATTAAAGTCATTGATAATTTGAATAAAATTTGATTTGTGCCATATCAAATCATATTTATTCACAACATTATAGTCATTGATAATTTGAATAAGATTTGATTTGAAATTCTTTTTAAATCTCATTCCACCTTACGCAAGGATTTAACAATTAATACTATTTGAGAACATGTGGAATATTTTCTCTAATTCATCCAGGATAATGAATCCTCTCTTGATCATTCAAATACTTTCATATAGTTTATGTTATATCCAATGTCTACCCATTTGTTATCTTTACCAAGATAACGTGTAACAAGATCAAAACATAACACTTCCTATATAAGATAACTTAATGATCTTAAGTCTAAGGGTCACTTACACGACCTTTATGTAAGCCTTTCCATAGACACATGTGATATCTCCATATGAAATTCTCATGTAGACCAGTTCAATATACATGTCTTTTGATAAACACTGACATATTAGTTCTAGGTATTTCTTATACCTCATAAAACAAGAAGAATAAAATAAGAATCTAATAAAACAAACAAGTCATTTTTCATTTCCGCATGCAAAAGCTCATTTTTGTCTAAAACATCTGTTTATACATTTTTGTCTCTTTGATTTTATGTTTAGAACTTAACTTTTTTTTTTTACAAAGCAATCCATTAGTTTTGAGAGAAGAGAGAGAAAATCATTAGAAAAAAAAACAGAGACCATATAAAAAAAAAGCTAATCTTAGAATCAAAAGTGCATCTATTTAAGAGCATGTTATTGAGATTTTTTAAAATTTCATCTTATTTACACAACTAAATTAGACATTTTTATTTTATTTAATTTTGGGTTTTATCACCATTTAAAAGGTATTTTGAGATTTGAAATGAGTTTAATGTTGTTTCTAGTATGTTTCTTGGGTGTTATATAATTAAAAAAAAAATAAGAAGAAAGATTAGAATATAAGTTTATTTTTTTGTCAGAATCTTAACAAGTCAATAACAACATCATCTATTTTATTTTTTAAAATATAGTGATATTTCATCCATCTATTAAAAAAATAAAAAAAATCAAATATGTGCTCGGTCTATCACAATTATCTGGGCTTTTTTGTATCAAACCAGTGCTTACCCACCCTTCTAGGCCATGCACTAGCCTATTTTTATATTGTTCTTTAGTTTTTTTTTTCTCTTCGATTTTAGATAAAATTCACTATAAATAAAATTATATTTATAATATTATTCAATTAAATATTCAATTTCCCGTAGATGCATTTAAGTCAATAAAGAGGGCACCTTTTTTGGCCTTGGTGTCTCGGCAAATGACTAGAGAGCCCTAAGAGTTATGACTACACTGAATTATGTAAAGGAGCACAAAATCCTAGTTGACCTTATGCCCCAACCAACTCTTCATAGAGAAATGCAATAAAAAATAAGTTCAACAAGAAAACGAAGAACAATGAGAATTGAAGACGCACATTTCTTTCTGTATCTGCTTTCGAATGAATTCCTTTGCATGTGCTGTCACTTTGTCTGTCTTGGTACAGCAGATGAGAACCTGGAACTTTCTTTTTGACAACACTTGCCTTAGTCAAAATATCATAGAGATAATTGTCACATACAAGCCGTCAAATATCAGAAAAACAATATATCTGCATTTGAGAATGCAATGGTGTATATGTGAGCAACAATACACGGTTGCTTCATCTAAAATTATATTTTAAAGCTTATGATTACTTTGAAACTACACTCAAGTTGGGTAAGAATTCCAAAGCATCAACAACAAACACCATGCTTGCTTGAGGCAAGAACTCATCTAGTTTGGGTCGAAGACGAGAATGGCCAGGAACGTCAACAACATGTACAGTACAGACTTCATTTTCCCTATCTGTCATGGACATAAATAAGCCACAAAAAAACCAAAAAAAGGTGGGGTTAGGTTAATTGAATTGCAGATTCAAATACTGTAAATTCACAAAAGCAGCATGGGTCTTGGAGAAACTCAGCAATTAGCACAGCCTCAAATGCCTGGCAAATTTTAGTACAGGTTTTTATTTCATGCAAGGACCGATCAACACATCAAGAATTGAATTTGAGAATGTGAAGTTAAAAAAATATCACCTTAGTAGTTTCTGACGCGGGACAAGAAACAAAAAAATTAAACTAGAAAAAAAAAAGTTTTAAGAGAGAGAAGAAAGCTAAAGAAAAAAGAATGGAGATTGGAGATATGTAAAGTCTGTAATATTTTTCATTAATCATCAAAATTATCTAATATTTAGAAAAGTAAAATATAAATACTAAAACCCTAACTAGCACAAACGATTGGGTTATAACCCACTAAATAAAATACCTAACAATAATTAAATCAAATCTAACAAATAAAGTCTAATTAATAAAACTCAACTAAAAGTTCATATAAATTAAACTAAAACATAAGCTAAAGCCCAATTTCTCAATGGTTTGGGCTATTCTCCATCATCTATGATCATACGTGTGCGTAAACAATGTTTTGGGTTTGGTGTCCCCATCAATTCTCCTGGGGTTGGAAGAACTTGACCCCATCGAGTATAGGTCAAGGCGACTCCAATAATGCTCTCAAAGATAAGGATCAAGTTGTTGTGATGTCTCTCTGATAATCCAAGTATAGTCTGAATCTGGTCATCAAGCCCATGTACTGGGATTTGCTGAAATTCACCATCCCTGGTAAAAACAACTTGTGCATTCAAAGTAGCATTAATATGTTTCTTTTGTGCTAAAGATATGGATAATGAGGTAGGCGTATAAAAAAGAGCATCATAGATAGGTTGTATTTTATAAATAATAAGGTCTTTCATGTTAAAAGTAGAGTTAATATCAAAGTTTAATGACAATTTAATGACATAATTATTTGATTCAATCATTTGCAACACTTTGAATGGTCTAACACTACTTACTTGCAATTTATGATTGGTTTCCAAAGAACATCGTTCAGGTCTAATCTGTATCATGAAACAACTTAGCTAACTTAGACATCCAATCGTGAGGAGATATGGGAAAGATGTTTTATAGGCTTCTCAGGTCTGTAACTATGAACACTAAATGATTGAGGGTCTGGAATGAGACAAACATTGTTTGAAACCTGTGTAGATATGGTATGGACACAATAAAGTAAACTAGTATTATCTTCATCTTCCTCATCACGTGCATGAGATAAGGGGTTAGGAAGCTCAACATGTTGCTCTAAACTTATGATGTGCTGGACACCAAGCATGTGAGGTGAGAAGTCAGGTAGTTTAGGAGGACTAATATTGTCGCACGTCCCCCGCGCGGCGATGTGGCGATTTTTCGTTACTTTGCTGGATTTAGGAGTCGCCACCTAGTATTTAATTGAGGGTTACTAGGACACCTGATGTACTGGTCTTTGTCAGAAATTCAAGGGTAAGGGACTGATTGTGGCTAGGGAAGGTATTAGCACCCCTAGCACACCCTACCTGAGGTAAGCTGCTTTGCGATTTGATGTGATTTAAAAAATTAAAATATTGATCAAATTCTAAGGTTTTAATAAATCAGTTATTAAATCCCAGAATATATGTAGAAACATGTTCTTACATTTTCTTGGAAAATATAACATGATTTTATTTTTCCTTAAGATATTTAACCATATTCAAATTAAACACCTAATTATTTTTGTCTTTTTTTTATTTTTATAATTCAATAACATAAATAAAAAAAATACAAACACACACACATCTCTTTTTATTATGTTTTTCCCATACACACATTTACATATTACAAAATAACAAGAATTCAAAGTAAATCAAATAAAAGTAATCTGAAAACACAAATCCACGTCTGGAAATTACAAAAGAAAGCCTCGGGAACAGTGTTGGAGGCTTCTGGGTCATGGAAACAGTGGCGGCGCGTCTCCTCCATCCGCCACCACCACTGGCGGCGCGTGGGTTCACGCGCTGCCGCAAGCAGAACCTGTGAACATGTGGATCTGGCTTAACTTCTTCTCCTCTTCCTTTCCTCGCCGGCGGTGACCTGCAAGAACAACCAAAACGCAACAAGCAGTTTGATTTGGTTTTTCTCTCCTATTTTTAGATTTGTTTCGGCCTCTTTTGGATCTGCTTTGCTGCAGATCGGTTTCTTTTGTCCATCCTCTTCTCCTCTATTCCATGTATTGGCGGCAAGGAGGAGTGCTGGAGGCTAGCGGCCGGAGCTGTGGGTGCAGTCGTGCGTTGGGGAGGAGCTGCTGCGGGGCCGGGAGAAGACTAGGAAGAAGACAGCGGGGGCTGCCGCCGTGTTCGGTCTGAGATGAGAGGAGCAGTGGCCGGCCTCTGTCGGGTGGAGCTGGAGACCGTGAGAAGGCAATGGGAGGCTTCTGTGCAGAGGGCAGGTCTTGGCTGCCGCTGTTGGAGGTTGATGTGGGTGTGGCCTTGGCTGGTTTTTTTTGGCAGAGGTAGGGAGCAGTGTGGGGGAAGAAAAGGTTGAGCGACCTCTTGTGGCCGGGTCTGTGTGGACGGCTAAAGAGGGAAGAAGAAACCGAAGGGAAAACCTGGGGAAAGGGGGCAGCGGCTTCAACAGGGAACAAGGGACCCCTGTGTGGCTTCTGGTTTTGGGAGCCAAAAATCCCAATGGCAGGGTGACGGCCAGAAATGAAGGAGATGCTGTGAGCGGGGTCTCTCTTGTGCTCTCGTTCGGTGCTGGGAGAAGGAAGATCAGGGGAACAGGGGGCTTTGCCGTGGCTTTGGTTCTCTTCGTTTTTTTTTGGCAAAGGGAGGGGGCAACCTTGTGAGGGAGAAGAAGATGGGGAGTGGGTGGTCGCCTGCTTGGAGAGGGAGAGTGGCGGCTCAAACAGGGAAAGAGAGCTTCTCTCTAGGGAAATGGGGAGCCGACTACAATAGCAGAGAGGGGTTTTGGTTTCTCCAAGGGAGGGGCGGCCGAGAGCTGGAATCAGTTTAGGTTTAGGGTTTTTTAGTTTTTGTTCCCCAAAATTGTCTCCGCCTCCATGCCTGTAAAATTTTTCTCCTCCCCCGTGAATGAATTTTTCTCCCCCTTTTGTGTTCACTGTAGCTTAGTATTTATAGGAAAAGTTTTGCTAGGTTTTCAAACTAGTCCCTCAACTTTTCCTTTCCTTTTCTTTTCCTCTTTTTTTTTTTATAGATTTTGATTTTTCTTATTTTTTTGTATTTTTTTAAAGCGAGTAATATCAACGTCAACTCAACAAGAAAAATCAGCGATCATGAAATTTACGCGTTAAAAGTTGAACGCGTTCCAAATACCTTTGAAAATTTAAATTCTTTTGAGATGACGTTGAGAATGCTAAAAACGATGCAAATATATCAAAAATGTATTTTTTGGGGTTTTCATTGTTTTTTGCTATATTTGGTTTTTTCTGTAAATTTATCAAAAATATGGGTCAAAAATTGGGTAGCAACAAATATCACGACTCTTCTAAGACCATACTTATCTCTATAGGCGATTCCACTGAAGAGTTCCCTAAAACTTCCTCTACCATTAAAGCATATCATACTATTTCTTAACCTCATTTTCAAGCTCACGTGGACTCATTGTGTTAAGTCCTTCTTGTTGCACATCCTCGTCATCTAGGTCACTAAAATCCTTAAGATTAGACTCATACACATCAACACTACAATATTCCTCTTTACCTAAATCCTTATATTTTTGGATGACTAAGGGTTTAGATGTGCAATCTAGATATGAAAAAAACCTAAATAATTAGTACACTTAACCTTTAAACTCACCTTAGACACTTCATTGACAACTCGTTTGTCCTTTTCTTTCTTATAAAGTTGGTCACTACTTGGATTAGGTTTGTGGAGTGAAGCACTTATCAAAGAATCACTACTTCTAAATTGGGACCTAGTATGGATGCTATAAGGGTCCTGACGATTTATCCATCGATTCTTCGTGACCAACTTGTAGTCTTCAACTAAGGTATAAGCTTGGTCAAGGGTAGATACACCATGAAATACGACTAATCATGACTTCATTCTCTCTTATGGCACATCTAATCATGTAATCGTTAAACTGCATAATATACTCATTGATAAACTTATTCCCCTGTCTTAGATTGTTCCATTGATCTAAGAGTTTATTCCTATAAGATTGGGGTAGGTACTTCTCTTAAAGTTTTTGTTTCATTTTGATCCAATCAGTTATAGGAGGTTTACCTCTCATATCCTCAACATCTCTCCAATAACTTTTGGCTTTACCAATACGCATCATCTTAGCAAATCTAACTTTTTTATTATCAGACAAGTTATGCCACTCAAAGAATCGATCCATATCACGAATCCACATATTAAAGATCCAAGGGTCATGATGACCGTCAAAAGTTAGGGCTTCTATTTTGTTATGGCTCAAGACTCGCTCATCAAAGTCATTGTGTTTAGAGTAAACTAAATGATAGTCATATTGCCAGCTCAGAGTGAACTTGTCTATAATGATTATTCTTGTGATATTTATTGGTCTTTGAGTGCCTTATTTGAAAACTCTCGCGGGGCTCAATTCTTTTAAACATGTTGATTACCTAAGTTTACAGTTCCCTTTAAATGGTTATAAGAGTATCACTAGGGGTTGAGTCTACGGTAAGTGTAAACTTAAGCTTGGACACTAGATGATCATGACACAAATACATGCAACACTAACTTATAAATGGAATTTAGATCACAAATGATTCTTGCAAGTAAAATCACAATACAAAAATAAAGCTAATATTTTTTTATCTTTTTTTTTAATGTGGAGATTAATCAAGAACAAATTACACTAATAAACTTGTAAGCATGTAATGCTAGATTCTTAAGTGTAAAATGATTAATCAAATAGAATGTCATAAGTAAGAACTCACAATTAACAAATAGGAGGTTGACTAATAAGAATTAATAAATAAATAAAAATGCAAGGTGAGATTTTTTATTTTTTATTTTTTAAGGCACAAAAGTAATATTAATATCTACTTTAAATGACAAGTGTAAAACTAGAAAAAGTAAAATTCAACAAATTAAAAGAGAAAATGACAGACTAACTAGATATTGCTAGGAGGAAGCTTGTTGTTGCTGATGTGGCAGACTGGATGACTTGTCTGCTGATGTGACGAGTGTGGTAGCAGTAATTGGTGATGTGTGAATTGAGGTGGCAGAAACTGATGACATAGTTGTTGAGATGGTAGATGCTGCAACTTGTTAGATGTGGAGATGATGTGGCTCTCTGGATGATGTGGCGTTGACTTGCATGGTATGCTGAGATTACATGACTGGTGTGACATCAATAGGCTGACATGGCTAGTGATGTGGTATGGGTTAATTAATTTTTCCTCCAATGTCTTCAGTTGTTGCTGAGTCTTCGGGATTGCCGAGTCTCCTTGCTATTGTTGTTGGCAACGCAGCGTGACTGCTGAAGGCAAGGACAACTACAGTCTGTTGCTAATGGTTGAGGGCAATGACATTGTAGACGTTGACAGTTGAAGATCTGTTGCTGGCGCTGAAGAGGATGACACTGGCTAAGGCGCTGCCTTTGCTGGGGTGAACCACCAGTCAGTGCTAGATGTGATGGGTTTATGGGTGGCTGTGGCTGGTGCTTGTAACGCTGATTTGGGTTGCTGAAGACAGATCTACTGTGGAGACAACAACTCGGTGTGGCTTTGTAGGTTTCTTGTGGCGTGGAGTGGTGGTTGGATGTCCGATTTGCTAATGGCGGGGAGAGGGTGAAACTGATTAATGCGCCGCCACCAACAAAGATCTTCTGCTGTTGTGGTTGGCTGAGGCGCCGCTCATGGCAGGGGCGTCGCTGTTGATTGCTGTAGTTGATGATGAACACTGAACAATCAAGATTGCGGCGGCTGTTTGTTGGTGGAGAAGATGAACAATGTTTTTTTTTCATCATCACCGAGTATCGATTCCTCATCCACTCCATGGAAAAGGGCATCTGGAAACTGCAGTAAAAGTTTGATCGCGATCCAACGGTCGGATCGAAACTTATGGCTGTTTCGAACCGTCACTCAAGCCAGGCGCGACCAGACCTCATCATCAGCAAGTATCGATTCCACATCCACTACATGCAAAAGGGCATCCGGAAACTTCAGTAAAAGTGTGATCGCGATCCAACGGTCGGATCGAAAGTTATGGCCTTTCGACCCGTCCATCAAGCCTGGCTCTACCAGACCTCATCATCACCGAGTATCGATCCCTCATCCACTTCTCGCAAAAAGGCATCCGGAAAATCCGCTAAAAGTTTGATCGCGATCCAACGGTCGGATCGAAAGTTATAGCCTTTTCGAACCGTCATTCAAGACATGCGCGACAAGACCTCATCATCACCGAGAATCGATTCCTCATCCACTGCATGGAAAAGAGCATCCGAAAGCTCTAGTAAAAGTTTGCTCGCGATCTAACAGTCGGATCGAAAGTTATGGCCCTTTCGAACCATCCATCCAGCTTGACTCGACCAGACCTCATCATCACCGAATATCGATTCCTCATCCACTCCATGGAAAAGGGCATCCGGAAACTCCAGTAAAAGTTTAATCGCGATCCAACGGCCGGATCGAAAGTTATGGCCCTTTCAAACCGTCCATCCAGCCTGACTCGACCAGACCTCATCATCACCGACTATCGATTCCTCATCCACTCCATGGAAAAGGGCATCCGGAAACTCCAGTAAAAGTTTGATCGCGATCCAACGGCCGGATAGAAAGTTATGGCCCCTTCGAACCGTCCATCCAGCCTGGCTCGACTGGACCTCATCATCACCGAGTATCGATTCCTCATCCACCCATGGAAAAGGGCATCCAGAAACTCCAGTAAAAGTTTGATCATGATTCAACGGTCGGATCGAAAGTTCTGGCCTTTCGACCCGTCCATCAAGCTTGGCTTGACCAGACCTCATCATCACTAAGTATCGATCCCTCATCCACTCTTCGCAGTAAGGCATCCGGAAACTCCAGTAAAAGTTTGATCGCGATCCAACGGTCGGATCAAAAGTTATGGCCCTTTCGAACCGTCCATCCAGCCTCGCTTGACCAGACCTCATCATCACCGAATATCGATTCCTCATCCACTCCATGGAAAAGGGCATCCGGAAACTCCAGTAAAAGTTTGATCACGATACTACGGTCGGATCGAAAGTTATGGCCTTTCGAACCGTCCATCAAGCCTGGCTCTACCAGACCTCATCATCACCGAGTATCGATCCCTCATCCACTCCTCGCAAAAAGGCATCCGGAAACTCCAGTAAAAGTTTGATCGCGATCCAACGGTCGGATC